>OIYG01002052.1_pt1 | contig 13696 bp, 11 predicted proteins | sample 1587861 | NCBI WGS metagenome assembly OIYG01 (sample SAMN03283272) | human gut metagenome | biome: human-associated habitat; material: feces | host: Homo sapiens | place: Peru | collected 2012 | reverse complement strand
CTTCAAATTCGAAGATAATATTATTTATATGAAACCACTAGGATTTTTCGAGTATAACAAACTTCAAAAAAATGCTTTTTGTGTTATATCCGATAGTGGCACTATAACCGAAGAGTCTTCTCTTTTAGGTTTCCCAGCAATCACAATAAGAGAAGCCCATGAAAGACCAGAAGGAATGGATTTTGGTACTTTAATAATGAGTGATTTAGATAAAGAATCCATGATAAACGCAATTGACATAACAACATCAAGAGTTAAAAAAAGTCATGTAGTAGAAGACTACGATAAAGATAACATATCAGATATTGTTCTAAATATTATTATTAGTTACACAAGCTATATCAATAAAAATATATGGAAAAAATAAACAAGGAGAGAAATATGAAAGATCTAAGCATAGTAATTCCAATGTATAATCATGAGGAATATATAGAAGAGTGTTTAAATAGTATTACAAAAGGAATAAAAGGGAACGTAGAAATAATAGTAATAGATGACGGATCTACTGACAAATCCCTATCTAAAGTAAGAAAATGGAAAAATCAAAATAAAAAATATAAAAAACTAATAAGAATTTTCAAAAATAAAAAAAATTTGGGGTGTCCTAAAACTCTAGAAAAAGGAATTAGTAAAGCTAGAGGAACCTATATTGGAGTACAAAGCTCTGATGATTTTGTAGATAAAAACTTCTATAAAAAAATGTTATATCAAGCTTTAAAAACAAATGCAGATATTGTAGTATCAGATATTGCAATTTATCATAATGAGAAAAAAATAAAAAAAGCTTCCCTTTATGAAGATAATATCTATACTAGCACCATGAGCATAGAAAAAAACACAGATTCTATTCACGAACTAAAAAAACAAGTTTTAATGGGACACTGGGCTTGTGCTTCTAGTTCAAACAAAATAATAAAAAAAGAACTATTACAAAAACATCCTTACAAAGGAAAACACGCAAATGATTTAATGGCTATTTTACCAATCATCGAAGAATCTCAAAAAATAATATATATTCCTAATTTATTTAAATACTACAGAATGCACCCTCAAACACAATTATCATCTTGTAAATCGTTTACTTCATACTTAGGAACTCTGGATTCTGTAATAGAAACAATGAAGTATTTTTATAAGAAAAATGAAGAATTTTCAAGAATATTTTTCTATAACAACTGCTTGACATTTTTCTTAGCATCAGTTAAAAATTTAAAAACAGAAGAAGAAAAAATAGAATTTACAAATCATTTTAGAAATGGTCTAGAAAAAATAAGTAAAGATCTACTCGAAGTATATAAACACTCTTTATATCATTCATACTTTTTCGATAATTCAAACTTTAATTATAAAAATTATGATAATCTAATCGTAAGCACTAATTACTTTATAGAAAACTATCACTCAAAAAAAGAAAATGAAATATTTAATCCCTTAGTCAGCATAATAATCCCTGTCTATAATGGGGAAAACTATGTTAAAGAAGCAATAGATAGTGCACTTAACCAAACATATAAAAATATAGAAATAATAGTAGTTAACGATGGAAGTACTGATAAAACAGATGAAATACTAAAGTCCTATAAAGACAAGATAAAATACATAAAAAAGAAAAACGGAGGAGTTGCATCAGCACTTAATACTGCAATAAAAAGCATGAAAGGGGAATACTTCTCTTGGCTTTCTCATGATGATATGTATTATAAAACAAAAATTGAAGACCAAATAAAATATCTAGCAAAAGAAAAAAACAAAAATATAATTTTATATTCAGATAACGATGTAATGGACAAGAATGGCACCGTTTATAGAAGTTCCATCCGCTGGCACAGAGACTTAATAAAACAAGATAAATACTCCGTAATAAACGGAAACATAAATGGTATAACCCTTTTAATACCAAAAAAAGTCTTTGATGAAAACGGTTTATTTGAAACAAAATATAAAACAACCCAAGACTATGAATATTGGAATAAAATTTTATATAAATATAAATTTTATCATGTAGATAAACCTCTAGCCAAATATAGAGTTCATGAAAATCAAGATACACAAAAAAATAAAAATACCATACCAGAATGTAATAAATTATGGATAAAAATATATGAAGACATTCCTATAGAAATAAAAGAAAAATATAGAGGAACAACCTTAAAATTTGATATCAGCTTCCAAACTTATCTTAGAAAAACAAATTACGATGGTGCCATTAAATACATAGAAAACCACATAAAAAAAGAACTTGAAAAATTTAAAATATCTGTAATTCTTTTTTGTAACGATGATATAGAAAAAACAATACAATCAATAAAATCAGTAGAACAACAAAGTTTTACTAATTGGGAACTAATCGTAATAGATAATAATTATATCGAAGACAATACTAAACTTTTAGAATACATTAAAAATAATAAAAAAATAAAATATTTTCAATTTAAAGAACCCAAAAATAAACAAGAACTAATTCTTAAATGCATAAAAGATATAACTGGAGATTATATATCATTTTTAGATTCAAACAGCACATTTCATAAAGACAAGTTATTAATCCAATTAACAGAAATGCTAAGAGACGATAAAACCTTTTCTCACACAAATTATAACATCATCGAAGAAAACACTCCAAAAGAAATAAATACTAGTATTTTTAATGGAAAATGCTCTAAAGAACTAATAAAAAACTGTTATATAAACTTATCAACAGTAATGATTAAAAAAGAAGCATTTACAGAAGAAGAATGTTACCAAAATGATATATTATTATATATTAATTTATCAAAAAAATATAGCTTCTTAGCAATCAACAACACCTTAACAAATACAGAAAAAAATAATAAAAATCAAAACACAGACAATCAAAAACTAGAAGAAATAGATACTATAATTAACCTAGTAACTAATGATGAAACGCTTAGAAAAAATTATTACGAAGTTGGAATTTTATACAAAAAATATATAGATATTTTAGATAAAAGCTTAAAATATGAACCAATTTGTAATATAGATAACTCTAAAGATCAAAAAAGCATTATATGGAGATTAAAAAGAAACCTACTAAACATAAAAAATAGAGGAATTATTCTTTCTATACATATGTTTATTAATTCAAAAAAGCAGAATTAATGCTTTTTTTTCTTCCAATTTTTATATAAAATAAATTGTCCTATTTTGTAGATAATAATAATGTAGTTTGTTTAAGGAGTTGGTAAAATGATTTTTAAAAATTTTAAAAACAAACTATTGATGATTCTTTTCTTAACTATACTTAGTATGCCATTTACTGCATATGCTTATTCAAATAGTGTAATACCAGGAGGAGAAAATGTAGGAATAGAAGTAAAATCAAGTGGAGTACTCGTTGTAGGCTTCTATAATGTAGGAGGTTCATCACCAGGAAGAGCTTCAGGTCTTAAAATCGGAGATACTATTATTAAGGTAGATGACACTGTTATTCATGGGATAACTGATCTATCAGATCATTTTAATAATAAAAAATCTCTAAAAATAACTTATAAACGTAAAAATAAAGTAAATGAAACAACACTTAAATTAATAAAAGATAATAACGTTTATAAAACTGGTTTATATGTAAAAGATAGCATAGTAGGGATAGGAACACTTACCTTTATTGACCCAACTACTAACAGATTTGGGGCATTAGGACACGAAATTCAAGATCAAACAACAATGACAAAGTTTGAAATTAAAGATGGAAAAATCTTCTCTTCTAACGTAACAGGTATAGAAAAAGCACAAAGAGGAACAGTTGGAGAAAAAAATGCTATCTATGACGAAAATAATATATATGGAACAATAGATAAAAACGATCAAACTGGCATATATGGTACTTATAGCAGAAAATACAACGAAAAAGATTTAATGCCCATATCTAATAACATAAGAACAGGAAAAGCCTACATTAAAACAGTAATTAAAGGACAAAATAAAGAAAATTTTGAAATTAACATCTTAAGTATAGATAAAAATCACAAAACTAAAAATATACTATTTGAAGTAACAGACGAAGCCTTATTATCCAAAGGAAACGGTATAGTCCAAGGCATGAGTGGTTCACCAATCATCCAAGATAACAAACTAGTAGGAGCAGTAACACACGTAGTAGTAGATAATCCCCATAAAGGTTATGGAATACTAATTACTAATATGTTAAAAGAATCAGAAAAAGAGTAGCAAACGCTGCTCTTTAATTATTATAACGAAAAAACTAATCTTTTCACCAAACTTTCACATTTCTAACTTATAAATACCATATCTAATAACTATAATTATATACGAAAGAGGTTTTTATAATTAGTTTTCACTTTTATTTTTTATATAATAAACAATAGTTTATAAGGAACTTATTGTTCCTATGTTATTACAAACCTTAACCAAAATAAACCAAATCCATATCAAATATATTTACTTTACCTCTTTCAATTTTAAAAACCAAAAAGACTTTAGGTCTTTTTTCTATAATATGATATAATTACTTTAAGGAGGTAACTCAAATGAAAGTTTTAGTAGTAGATGATGAAGAATTAATAAGAAATATAATTGTTGACTATTGTCACAACGACGGTTATATAACTGATGAAGCCGGAGACGGTTTAGAGGCCATTGAAAAAGTAAAGGAAAATGATTATGATATAATAATTCTCGATTTAATGATGCCAAAACTAGACGGATATTCTTCCTATAGACAAATAAAAGATATAAAAAATATTCCTACCATTGTCCTATCTGCCAGAAGTGAAGAAGCAGATAAATTACTTGGTTTCGACTTAGGAGTAGATGATTACATGACAAAACCATTTTCTCCCAAAGAATTAATGGCCAGAATAAAAGCAATTTTAAAAAGAAATCACCCAAAAGATAGTGATGAATTTATATACAAAAAGTTAAAAGTCGATAGAGTAGGACATAGTGTTTTTATCAATAAAAAAGAAATTTTACTAACACCAAAAGAATATAATCTCTTAACATACTTTATTGATAATAAAAATGTTGCCCTTACAAGAGAACAATTACTAAGTAAAGTTTGGGGTTATGATTTTTATGGTGACGATAGAACAATAGATACACATATAAAAATGCTTAGAAATAATCTAGGAGAATATAGAAATCTTATAAAAACAGTAAGAGCCGTGGGGTATAAATTTGAAATTAAAGACTAGAAGCCTACGTGCTAATTTATTCATATATTTCCTAATATTTTCTTCTATTATGCTAGGTTTTTTATATTTCTTTCAAATAGTATTTTTCAATACATATTATAAGATAAGTCAAACAAAAAATTTAGAACAAACCGTATCCTCTATTGAAAACAATATTCAAAGTGAAGATAAAACTGAAATTTTCAATGAATTATCTTTAGATAACGAAGTATGTATCCAAATAATAAGCAAAGATAAACTAGTTTTTTATTCTGACAATTATAAACATTGTGCAGGCAAAGATAACAGAGCTTTATCAGTAATAACAAACAACTTTATTAATAGTAATAAAAAATATTTAAAAGTTGAATTTATAAACACCAGATACAATAACAAATCCCTTGTTTATGGAAAAAAACTAAACAATGATATTTATGTTTTTGCCAATTCTTCTCTTGAACCTATGGACAAAAGTATAAGCCTTTTAAAAGGACAATTCCTATACGTAACATTTATACTACTATTTTTATCTTTTATAATATCTTATTATTTTTCAAGAAGAATAGCAGATCCAATAGTAAAAATAAACAATGAAGCAAAAAAACTAGCAAATAAAAATACAAACATTAAGTTTTTATGCGAAACAGAAGTACTAGAATTAAAAGAACTTGCTGATACACTTAATGATGCCGCAAAAGAACTTAGCAAAACAGAAGAACTTAGAAAAGAATTCTTAGCAAATGTAAGTCACGATTTAAAAACCCCACTTACAATGATCGAAGCTTATGCAGCATCTGCTAGAGATTTAAACTATAACAACAAAGAAAAAAGAGAAAGAGATCTCAATATCATTATAGATGAAGCAGAACGCCTTAATATGTTAGTAAACGATATATTACTTCTTTCCAAACTCGAAAACAACAAACAAGAATTAAAACTTGAAAATATAAATATTAAAGAAGAAATAGAAACAATACTTGAAAGATTTGCAATTTATAAAAATGATGGTTATATTTTTGAATTTAATGAAACAGAAAACTATGTCATATCCGCAGACAGAAAATCAATAGAAAGAGTTATATATAATCTTATAAATAACGCAATAAATTATACCGGTAAAGATAAAAAAATAAAAATTACTTTTCAAGAAGAAAATAATAAAATACTTAGAATAAATATCATAGATACAGGAAAAGGAATCTCTGATGAAGATAAAAAACTAGTATGGAATAAGTATTTTAGAATCAACAAAAGACATAGAAGAACAGTCATAGGAACAGGATTAGGACTTTCAATAGTAAAAGAAATACTAGAAGATCACAAATTTAAATATGGAATAGATTCCTCTCCCAACAAAGGAACATGCTTTTATTTCAAATGTAAAATTATTAGCAAAAATAAAAAAGAGTAGAGTAGTTAAAAACAAAAAATAACCTCTCTCTTTTTATATTTAATTGTAACTCTTTTATCGAATGTTATTTCTACTTACTTTGAAAATATCCATTTATAACAGTTTTACTTTCATTTACCACTATAAATGCTTCCTGATCAAACTTTTTAATAATTCTATATAACTTATTAAAGTCATTCTTATTTATCTCTATAAAAAACATATATTTATCAGGCTTATCTTTCCTTTGATTTATATCCATTACTGAAACAGCAAAACCAGCTTCTCTTAACGTTGAAAGCCATAACGGAGTAGCCTTAGTAGTAATTACCTGAACAGTTAAATTACCTTTTAATATCTTCTTAGAAAGTATACCTCCAATATATGTACCACATGCAAAACCTAATGCATAACAAATACCAATAAGAACACCCCCAGATGATGAATCAAGTGCCTCTTTTGCAACAAAAAACCAAACAAGCACCTCAAAAAAACCTATAACACTCGCTAACAAATCCTTATCCTTAATAGTAATAATAGTCCTAAGAGTCCCTAAAGTAACATCAATAATTCTAGTAAAAAAAATTTTAATGCATAAAAATAATATGCTCATACAATCACCATAATTAGTATGAACATATTTTTTAAAATAATAATTATCCAAGTAAATATAAAATAGAAACTGCTAAAGATGAACCAAGAAGTCCAAATAACATAATAAATATAACTATTTTTTGAAATTTTTTATTCACATCTATCCCTCCAGATGAGTTAATTATATCAAATAGAGAAAAACTAGTCAATATTACTAGAAAATTGTAGTATCAAAATAATATTATTTATACTTTAAAGCAAATATAATTTAGTGGTGATACTATGAAAATGAATTTAAAAAATAAAAGTTTCAAAAGAATAAAACTAAATAAAATAAAACTAACATCAAAAAATCTATTCTTATTTATTATATCATTTTCTATCATTACTTTAATAATAGGAATAATCTTTTATTATCTTATGTCATCAGCAGATAAAGAAACAGTTAACTCTTCTATAAATAATTATTTTACTATAAAAACCAATATAAACTATTTAAATGAAATCAAAAAAAATATTTTAAGTAATACCTATAACATATTTTTAATATGGATATTAGGCATAAGTGTAATAGGAGTTCTTGCATGTATTTTCATTTATTTTTGTGAAATTTTCAGTATAGGAGTAGCACTCGCTAGTATCTTTAATATTTATAGTATAAAAGGAATAATAGCTAGTATATGTTATTTATTTTTATCAAAAGCCTGTTATTTAGTTATGCTATTTATAATAACATTCTTAGCTATCAAAATATCTTATAAAATAATACTTGTTTGCTTCTCTAAACAAGAAATAAATATAAAAAAAGAAATAGAAAAATATATAAAAATTTTAATTATTGCTTTTATTTTTGTAATAGTAATATCCTTGGCAAAAGTATTTATAGATCCTATGCTGATTAAACTTTTTACAAGATGTTAACTTTATGATATAATATAAACCGAAGTTGGTGGTAATATGAAAAAAGTAATAGTCGGAGTTTCTGGAGGAGTTGACTCATCTGTAGCACTCATTCTTTTGAAAAATCAAGGATATGAAGTCGAAGGATTATTTATGAGAAACTGGGATAGCTTAGTAAATAATGATATTAAAGGTAATCCCACATTAGAAAATGATATTTGTACACAAGAACAAGATTACAATGACGCTAAAAAGGTCTGCGATAAGCTAGGAGTTAAATTACATAGAGTTGATTTTGTAAAAGAGTACTGGGATTATGTTTTTACATACTTTTTAGAGGAACTAAAAAAAGGAAGAACTCCAAATCCTGACGTCATGTGCAATAAATATATAAAATTTGATTTATTCATAAAAGAAGCCAAAAAATATGGTGCAGATTATATTGCAACTGGACATTATGCAAAAATGAAAAATGGAAATCTATATAAAGCTACAGACGACAATAAAGATCAAACTTATTTCTTAGCACAACTTACTAATAAACAATTAGAAAATGTCTTATTTCCTATTGGAAATTTAAAAAAAACCGAAGTAAGAGAAATTGCTAAAAAATATGATTTAATAACAAAAGACAAAAAAGATTCCACAGGTATATGTTTCATTGGAGAAAGAAACTTTAAAAAATTCTTATCAAACTATTTACCTAATAAAGAAGGAAAAATAATAAATATTGAAACTAATAAAGAAATAGGAAATCATATTGGTTTAATGCATTATACAATTGGTCAAAGAAAAGGACTAAATATCGGTGGTACAAAAGATAAATTATTTGTTGTAGGAAAAAATCTAGATAAAAACATATTGTATGTTTGTGAAGGAGAAAATAATAAATATTTATATTCTGACAGTTGTATAATAGACAATTTAGTTCTCAATACAAAAGAAAAAATTAAAAATTGTAATGCTAAATTTAGATACCGTAGCAAAGATGTTTCTGTTAGCTTAGAGTATTTAAATAATGATGAAATTCTTGTTAAATATAATGAAGTAAAAAGCGTCACACCAGGACAAGTATGTGCTCTATATTTAGAAGACAGATGTATAGGAAGCGGGATAATTAAAGAAGTAAGAAAAGATAATAAAAAACTTTGGTATTTACTTTAAATAACTTTACATGGTTTACACTTGACATTCTTGACACTTATGATACAATTATAGTAGGAGATGGTTATAACATGAAAGAAGCTAGTAGAATTATAAATGAAGCTAATATATCAAAAGTAAGTATAGCAAAATTTTTAGGAGTTTCTAGACAAATGTTATATAATTATTTAGCGCTAGAAAAAATCGAGGATTTACCAAAAGACAAGCAAAATAAACTACTAATGCTTTTTGGAGTGGATAGAGAAGGGGATTTAAAAAATATAAAAGTAAACGATACATATATAGAATTATTAGAATCACGCATAAACGATGGAATAATAGATACAACTAATAGAGAATCTATATCAGATTTAAGAGGATTAAATAAAAAAGAACAAACTGTTTTAGCAGATATTATAACCTTATTAAAAGATAAATTGTTAAATGATGAAGATGAAATATCATATCATACTTTAAGATATTTACTTATGTTTTTACAAAATATGGAACAAATCGAAGAACTTAAATACTTCTTAGCATATATGGCTAAATCAACCACACAAATCCCAGTTTCCGAATACATATATGATGAAGATAAACAATATATCTATGAAGGAATTTACTATTCTGCAGAAACCCTATTTACAACCGGAAATGCATCACGTTCAAAAGTTTCAGAATCTCACAAAAAATGGGAAAAACGTATAGAACAAAAAAAAGAAGATAAATTAAGCAGAACACAAGAACTAACTCATTTTAAACAACAAGCTTTAAAAGAATTAGGATACAGTTGTGTCAGTGAAAATAATGCTAAAGAAGTATTCGAAAAAATAGCAGAAATCATGTCTCGTAAAATGTAATCTTATAGACTGTATCATCTATAAGATTTTTTTTCATTCAAGCCCCCTATTTATTTAATCACATAAAAAGGGGAGCTCTAACTAAAAAAATTAAGCTTATATTTTAAATCGAGACAGTAAAAATAGTATAATTATATATATCAAATTAATTCAAGTTAATTCACAAAGACCAAATAAACCTAAAAAACAAGCTTGATAAGCTCATTAATTAATACCAAAATCATTATTAAAATATGAATCCGTCTTAAAAGATAATAAAGATAATTTTAAATTTAAATCAACATTCTTAAATATAAATCCGTTAATTAATAAAATAATAAAAATAATATAACCTCAGAACAATATTCAAACAATTAAACAAAAAATTTAAAAATATTTCTTACTACACTTTACTTCCTATAATTGATATTATGTTAACTTGTGTAATTTTCATTTAAGAACTACATAAAAAAATCAAAAGCAAACATTATCTCGCTTACTCTCGATTCATAGTTTTTTCTTCCTTATCAATCGTTTCATTTGATAATTCATTATTGTTTATATTGCTTGATTTAAAACTGAATTTAATATTATTTTCCACAACTTGAGAATAAAAATAAATTTCATACAGTTCTTTTTTAGTTACATCATATTGCAATTTATAATCTATAGTTTCATCTTTTTTTATGATATTTTTATCGTTTGAATATTTATTTGGAATTTGAACTTTATTTATATCATAAAAAACAAAATAATCATCTGGCGTTATAGTAATGGTATTATCCCTTTTATTAGTTATTCTAAATGTTACTTCTATTCCAGTTCCTTTATTTATATAAGTCGCATCTTTTAGAGTAACCTCTATATCATCAAGGTATCCCATTTCCCCCATATTGTATTCACTTTTTAGTACATAAGTATTGTCACTTTTTACCATAAAAGAAAATATAGCTGTTGCGATTAGTATTATTCCTATTATTACAATTAATTTTACTTTTTTACTATTATCTTTTTTCATATAACACCTTCTTTCTTTATCATTTTAATTTTTTCAAATAACTAGTTCCAATCATAGGCATATCAACTTCAAAGTTATCTGCAATTGTTGCTCCTATATCTGCAAAAGTATTCATAATTGGAAGCATTTTTGGTTCCTTAAATACTCTACTATAAATTAGCACTGGAGTATTTTCTCTAGTATGATCCGTTCCTCTAAATGTAGGATCATTCCCATGATCTGCAGTAATAATTAATAAATCATCATTATTCAATTTATTTAATATCATCGGTATTTCAACATCAAGTTCTTCAATTGCCCTAGCATAACCCTCAACATCTCTTCTATGTCCATACAATGTATCAAAATCATTTAGATTCGCAAAACATATTCCAGTAAATTTTTTATCCATAATATCAAGTAATTTATCAACACCATCTTTATTATTAGCAGTTCTCACCTTTTTTGTAATTCCTTTTCCATTAAAGATATCATATATCTTCCCTATACCAATAACACTGAGTTTTCTTTCTTCTAATTTTTCTAACACAGATTTTGAAGGTGGATCCATTGAAAAATCTTTACGATTGCTTGTCCTTATAAAATCATCTTTTGCTTTTCCTTTAAATGGTCTAGCAATCACTCTCCCTACTCTCCATTCATCCTTCATGCTAGTGATTTTTCTTATAATTTCACATATTTTATATAATTCTTCAAGAGAAATAACACTTTCATGGGCTGCAACCTGTAAAACAGAATCACCAGAAGTGTAGATAATAAGTTCTCCTGTTTGTAGTTGTCTTTCACCTAATTCTTTTATAATTTCTGTACCACTTGCACTAACATTTCCAATTACTTTTCTTCCGGTTAATCTTTCTATTTCGTCAATTAATTGTGAAGGGAAACCATTAGGAAAAGTAGGAAAAGCATAGTTACAACGTACACCCATAATTTCATAGTGTCCACATAACGTGTCCTTTCCTTTATTTGTAGGCCTAGCTATAGTATAATATCCTTCAGTTTCATCATTCGCACTCATATCTATTGTATTTAAAAAACCAAGTTTTTTCAAATTAGGAATAAAAAGCTCATTTACTTGGTTAATATGTCCAAGAGTGCATGCTCCTTCATCATTATAATTAGAAGCATCAAGAGCTTCCCCTACTCCAAGTGAATCAAGAACTATTAAAAATACTCTTTTAAATTTCATTTTATCATTTCTCCTTCTTACTATGTGGATGATAATCCATATAATCTTTTCTTATTTTTTCTCTACTAATATGTGTATATATTTTAGTAGTACTAATATCACTATGGCCTAAAAGCATTTGTATACTTCTTAGATCCGCTCCTCCACTTAACATATGTGTTGCAAAAGAATGCCTCAAAGTATGAGGAGTAACATTTTTATCTATCCCCTTTTTAAACAAAACCTTTTTTAAATTTTTAAAAAAACCTTGTCTTGTCATCTGCTTACCATGATTATTTAAAAACAAATAGTTATTTATTCCTTTTATTAAAAACAGTTCTCGCTTATCTAAATACAATTTTAAATAATGCTTAGCATAATCATTTATCGGAATAATTCTCTCTTTTGAACCTTTTCCAATGCACCTAATAATATCATTTTCCATATCTATATCTCTTGTAGTAAGCGATACAAGTTCTGAAACTCTAAGACCACATCCATACATTAATTCAAGCATAGCCTTGTTTCTATAATCATATTTGTTATTTAATGGAATATCTAAAAGAGCAGAAACCTCATTTACACTTAAAGTACTCGGTAATCTCTTCATAATTTTAGGTCTATCTATAAATTCACATGGATTCTTATTTATTTTACCTTCTCTTAAAAGAAAAATAAATAAATTATTAATAGAAGTTATATTCCTAGAAATAGACTTAGGATTCATCTTATTTAAAAATATTAAATATTCCTCAATATCCTTTTGCGAAACATTTACAAAACTATCAATATTTTTTTCTTTTAAAAATTTAGAAAACTTAAGTAAATCATATTTATAATTTTTAACAGTTTCAGATGATAGTTTTCTTTCATATTTAATATAATCTAAATAATCAGTTATTTCCATAATTCTACCTCACAATAATTATATCAAAAATATAAATAAATATAAATAGTTTGCATATAAAATATTTTAATTTTATAAGTCTGAATAATTACTGATTTTAGTATTATATATTAAATAAGTTAAACCATGCTTTTATTTTTCTTCATTTTTTGATAAAATATTTTCTAGGAGAGATGTATATGGAAAAACCACTTGCACTTATATTAAAACCTAAAACATTAAATGATATAGTTGGTCAAACTCATTTAATCGGAGATAATAAAATAATTACTAACATGATCAAAAACAAAAAGATATTTTCAATGATTTTATATGGAAATCCCGGAACAGGAAAAACTTCACTTGCGAATGCAATAGTTAATGATTTAGGATGTCATCACAGATTTTTAAATGCAACCTTAAATAATAAGCAAGATTTATCAGGAGTAATTGAAGAGGCTAAAATGTTAGATGGAATGGTTCTAGTAATGGATGAAATACATCGTATGAATAAAGACAAACAAGATATTTTACTTCCCTGTTTAGAAAGTGGTCTAATTACGCTTATTGGAATGACTACATCCAATCCATATCATAAAATAAAT
>OIYG01002051.1_pt1 | contig 13700 bp, 11 predicted proteins | sample 1587861 | NCBI WGS metagenome assembly OIYG01 (sample SAMN03283272) | human gut metagenome | biome: human-associated habitat; material: feces | host: Homo sapiens | place: Peru | collected 2012 | reverse complement strand
CACAGGTTCGAGTCCCGTAGTCTCCACCAGTAAAAAACACCACCCTGTTGGGTGGTGTTTTTTTACTCTTGGCAAGTCGGGGACTCGAACCCACTTCAATGTGATATGCCGGTGGCATATCACAACAGCCAGTTCAAAAACTGGCTGTCACCGTATGAATTTGCCTTGAGGCAAATTCAGCAATCGAGTCCCGTGGTCTCCGCCAAACATGAAAAATCCGAACTTCTTCCCTGTTGGGGATGGGTTCGGATTTTCTTGTTTATATCAAGGATATTTCATATTGAGTTTTGTGCCAGCAGCGCCGGTTTGATGCCGGGCTGCTGGCACTTATTTTTTCTGTTCCGGTTCATCAAACTCTTGTGAGGGCAGTTCGCAAACTGTATTACAATTTATCTGAATACCGATAAATTGGAGGTTTTGTATTATGGAATATGGGTATATCCGTGTTTCTACAAGAGAGCAAAACGAACAGCGGCAGATCATTGCAATGCAGGAGTTTGGGATTCCCCAAAACCGAATCTACATGGACAAGCAATCCGGAAAGGATTTTGAGCGGAAGAACTACAAGAAAATGGTCCGGAAACTGAAAAAGGACGATACCCTGGTAGTAAAGAGCATCGACCGGTTGGGGCGGAATTATGAGGAGATCCTGGAGCAGTGGCGGATCATCACCAAGGAAAAGCAGGCGGCCATTGTGGTGCTGGATATGCCGCTGTTGGACACCCGGCAAAACCGGGACCTGACCGGAACGCTGATTGCGGACATTGTTTTGCAGCTTCTTTCCATTTCCGGAACAAAGCTGCCAAAACGGAGCTTACAGGCCCTTGATACGCCTGCCCGCCATTTCCCGATTCCATACGGTAACATCTCCCATCATAAGATTCCCCAGTTGCTCCGTTAGATTGCGAACCATGGAATAGTTTACATTCCGCCCCTGCATTGCATGCACGATTTCGGTTGCTTTTTCCAATCGTTCCTCCATTAGCTGGCTCATAGTGATGCTGTCTTCAAAACCCAAAAGTGTCAATTTTCCGCCGTAATAGGATCCTACAGCGGGGACAATCATCGCAATCATATTCGCCACAGACCCCACATAACCTGGCAGCGCAAATCTGGAGCCTACATTGTTGACACCAATGATGAAAAACTGTGCAAATCCCCGCAAGCCCACCACCGCAATTCCCGCAGACACCAGCACGGTTTCCAATCTGCGCAACTTATTGCATAAGTCTTGCAACCGGGCTGCGTTTCGACGGTGATATGCCAGCTGACTGCGCAGATAGGCCTCCATGTTATGCAGGTATTCCGGTATATTTTTTTCTTGGTAAATCGGCTGCTCACTTCCGGTACTGTGAAGCAACTGCCAAATAGTGGTATACACCGGCTGATCGGCGGCGGTATCAAATCCACTCATACTCAAAAGCCGGTTCAGAGGAAGTGTGATGCCGTAGGGGACGATATGAATGTAGTAGCGCAGGATCTCTGCTACCATGCGATGATAGAGAAAGTGTGTGTGCCAGGACTGAACACCCCGGTTTCTTGCCAGGAGATGGCTGAAGAAGACCACCAAAGCATGGGCAAAAAAGGCAAGTCCCATAGAGACATAGACAAACTTTGGCACACAGCCCTTTCCCCAGATGATGGTGCCGATGGCATCGGCATAAAAACCAATCGCAAGTAAAACGGTTGCTGCCATTGGAAGCAGACTTCTCCAGTAGACGCTTCCGCGATATTTTTCCGAAAGCCGCAGCGCCTCGGTATCGTGAAGCTGATATTCCTTCAGCAGTTTTTTTCTGACTGCTTCTCCCGCGGGATCTGCCAGGACCGTACCTTCCTCAATCATGCAATCCGTATATGTGTCGATCTGCTTGGGCGCTGAAGCGTATTTGGCCAGCATTTTTTTGTACCATTGATTGCCCCAAGCGGCCATCCGGCTGAGCCAAGGCCGCACTGGCTCAGCCGACTTCAAGGACTCCTCCGGGCGCACCATCCCAAGACATTCTTGGAGGAGGCTCTCCTGAAAGGGTTCAAACAGGATCCGATTTGCCCAATATACTCGACCGTCTTTCTTGGAATACCACAGGCAGGGTACTTTTTTCTCCATACAGCGGTGCAGCGTTTCCCAAACATAAAACTCCGCTCCGTCCGGATCCTCGTCCCAAAACCCTAGCACCAAATCTGCCAGATCGCTGAGCTGTACCAGTGTTCTGGCGGAATTATCTCCAATGGACGCTCCATCTGCCCCACATTCCTGGGGCGGCTGCACAGGAACTTCCTCCATACGGCAGCGATTTTCCAGCACCGTACCGGCGCTGCCCAAGCTTGTGTGCGGAACAAGCAGCACAACCTGATTGGGCTCTACGCCGCTGCCCTTCAACAGATCCCGTAGTTTTTGAATATGCGTAGCCGCTTTGCCATAAAGGTCCATTGTATCATGGTCTATACTTCCAACTACCGCAATTCGATATTGAATCTTTTGCATATTTTACCTCTTATCTCTAGCCTTAAATGTCAAATGAAAGTGTATTCTCCTCGGAATAGGAATACCAGTTGCCGTTTTCAATCAGTTCTTCCGCGGCTAGTCTTTGGAAAAGCGTCTTCCGGCTCTGGGGATACGCATCAAACGCCTGGTCTGCCTCTTGGAACAGTGTCGCCATTTTCCGGTGATCAATCTGCTTTCGTTCTAAAGAGAGCTTTCCAAAATAGTCCGCAGCGAATAAAGTGACTGCGGATATGGTTCCCCACAGTATCTTCATCCAGCTTTGAGGGCTTAGACCGCGAAAGGCATTTCCCACGGTAAATGCAGGAAAGCCGTATTCCAGGATGAAAGTCGACGCGAAAGTCCCCAGCATTCCCAGCAGTGTTCCAAAACAAATTCTGCCATTAAGAGTTCGGTTTGCTTCCACCTTCTTCTGAGCCCGGACATGGTATTGAAGCTGATCCTGAATCCAAATTTCCCGAGCCTGTTCTTCCGGCAGGCACTTGGAAACAGCTGTACCGATCAGTGCTGCGTTTATTGCATAGGAGACCCAGGCCGCTTCCTGTTTCTGTGTCCAGGTAAAGTCGGCAGCGACCATTTTGAGATATCCCAGCCCGCTGACACAGCACTGGACCCGGGCAGTCTCCGCCAGAAGCCTATATTGTAGGTAATGCTGCAATATTTCCTTTTTTTCTGCCACCCGGCAGACCCAACCGTAAACTGCCAGTACCAGTCCATACAGCAGTAGATATGTCCGGCAATCCAATTCATCGTACATGAGATACGCCAGCACTAGGGCGACGCAGCAGATGGCTGCTACCAAAAGGGAACCGGTATGCCTCTTCTGGAACGCTACCGACAGCGTATCCGCTGTACGGTAAATTCGCTCCAGACGCTTCAGAGAAGGGTGCTCCAGAGCCGCTTCCGGTAGAAGGGGATACCCCGGCTTTTCTCCCACCGCAGGAGCATCCGCATTAAACCGATCCGTACGGGAAAGAATTTGAGAATCCGGTTCTCGCAGCCATTTAGCGCAAATCGGCTGACGCCCTGCACGGGAAATCCGATTCACTTGTATCTGAATAATACCCGTTGTACTTCCGCATGGGAATACCTCATAGGGACAGCCTACTTGGGCCGCGTATACGGCAGCCGCAGTGCCGCAGCCGTGCTTTTTGGAATCGTCTCCATCCCACAGCGCCAGCAGGATGTGGCAGTGGGAGGCAACATAGATTCCCGCCTGGCGGTAGCAAGCATCCCGGTCCGAAAATCCGGTCTCCGGCGGAGGGCACACAAATGTATCGCCTCTGGACAGAAGCTCCCAGAAGTGTTCCTGCTCCTCTCCCTGAAAATCCGCCGCATATTCCTCGGCCTCCATGGGGAGGGGGCAGAACAGGCGAATCCCCAATTCCAAAGCCACTTCGGCGCAAAGTGTATCCCCACCGGAAGCAAGGGAGCTGAGCATCCAAAAGCTGCTGTTTGGACAGTGTTTCTGTAGCTGAATTAATTGTTCCCGGACAAAGTTGCGGATATCTCCCAGTTCCTCTGCCCGCAGATCTCGGTGGCCGGTTACGCCGATAACAATGGGGATGGGTGATTCTGTCATGGGGAGGCCTCCTTTTTTGGGGGGGATCTCAAATTTGTGGTTCATACTGCATCATGTAACTGCAAAGCTACGTGACTACTTGGAAATAGGGTTCCCGTATTTGTCTACGGACACCTTTGACAACTCGTTCCCGTTTTCGTCATAAGTTAAGCAGGAGCCGAGAAGGAAGGTTTCCGTATCATCTAAATTGCGATTAAAATATCGACGTATCTTCTGATTTGGCTCCGACCGGTAGTTGATACGGCAGATATTATAGGTCCATTCTCCAGGTCTAATAAACTGCCCCTGCTCATCCAGACACCAAAATTCAACGACTCTTCCTGCATCATCCCAAAAGATATGTACCTTATGATAACCATGGCCCACAGTAACTGGCTCGCCACTTGCCCCAAAGAAGCTAATTATCTCAGTTTTGTCGTTGTCAGAATACGTGAATCGAACTTCAAAGCTGCCATCATCGTTTGGGATTGGAAGACCATCTGTTCCATAACGGATGGATGATATTTGCCGGTCCTCGCTGTCGTATTTGTACCGAATTTTATGATATCCCGCCTCCTGGCATACCGGATTGCCCATAGCATCATAATAACTCTCAGATAGGGGATAATAGCTTTCTCCGTTGTATGTTATGCGTAGTTCATGATACCCTGCACTTCCAACTGCCGGAGTTCCATTCGCATCGAAATAGCAGATTGAAACTGGTCTAAGCTTGCTGTCTACTGTTTTCCTTTCTTCTAGGTTTGTCCCAGGCACCGGACTCCATTGTTGCGTAGAAATAAGATTCCCTGCATCATCGTACGTGTTTTGCTTTTTATAATATCCCGCCGAAGAGCAAATTGGCGTTCCATCTGTATCGAAATAACTCTCCGAAATCTGATTCCCGATGCGGTCATATGTATAAGCAACCACTGAAAAACCGTGGAAATTGTAAACCGCATTTCCGTCCGCTCCCCAATACGATTTCTGTGCTACATTCCCGGACGTATCGTATTCTAGGCGTTCTTCAAAATACTTGCCATCAAAAAGAATTGGCTGGTATTCTGCTCCATAGTAAGAAATTGATATCCGCTCATGCTGGGCATTATATTTATAACAAATCTTATAAATCTCTTCTGCAATAGGATGTGGTTTTTCATTTTTATCAAAAGCCCATATACTTACCAAATCCCCATTTGAATACTCAGCCCGCAATACCCCTATGCCAGTTTTATCCTCACCGGGGTTTAGATTTCTATCCAAATACACAGTTCGAATCAAGTGTCCTTCTTGGTCATAACCGTATTCCCTAGCGGCGTAGGTGTCTCCCTTTAGATTTACCAGAATACCAGCCTGTGATCGGAATTCCTCTCGGGTCATATTACCAAAGCTATCGTATATGCAACGCCGTTCAAAACAGCCTCTTTCATCTGTGGTTGGTGCACCAACCGCGCTATAATAGGTCTGCGATGTCATCAGACCATTGTCGTAGGAATTTTTGATTTTGGCAACACCAGAAGTATTGTTGCAGGGCTTCATATTACAATCCAAATAGCGAATCAAAGTAATGTTACCCAATGTGTCGTAGGAGTAATCTTTCGCAGCATAACCATCTTTCGTCTCTATCATTTTCCCGTCTGCGCCATAATATCCACGCAACAGTATTCGCCCAGAGGCATCATTTTTGTAGCGCACACAAGCATACCCTTCCTGGTTTATTGCGGGTTCTCCAGTTGAACCCAGGCTGCATAATTCTGCCATATATCCGTTGGTATCATAGGATATTCTTTGCCCGTAATCATTTGCAGATTTTCCGCGGCAGAGATTTCCACTGATATCGAAATACAAATGTTTTATCTGACGCCCATTTTTATCATATGTCCATTTCTCACAGGCGACTCCCTCTTCAATATTATAAACCGGCTGATTATCTGTGCCAAAGTAAGATACTTCGATTACACGCCCATTTTTATCGTACTTATAGGAAGATTTGTAAACTCCATTATTCAATACTGGGTATCCAGAACCGTCCACATTTTCTATTTCACTAATGAAGCCGTGATTATCATAGGAAATCACCAGTGTAACCGGGAAATTTTGCCGGAGGACTGGCTTCCCATCTGCATCCACAACATCCACCTGAACAACATTACCATATTCATTGTATGTAAGCTTTTGCGCAGAAATACAATTTCCAAATCGATTGCATTTTCTGATTTCCACCGGCCTTCCATTGGTATCATAATCGCATTCTGTAATCGCTTCTGTCCCGAAAACATTTCCACTTTGACCTAAATCACTGATGCTGGTAACCAACCCCCTGTCATCGTGGTTATAGAGCTTCCCATAAACCCGGTTGCTGTCACAAGCGGGGCTTCCCAAGTTATCCCTCTGATAATACTCTTCTGACGAGAATCCTTGAGTGTCATAAGTTTTCAGAATACGTGTAATCCGCATAATTGGGCTACTGCTTTGAGCGGGTGTATTAACAGCATTCAACTCCTCTATTACATCATCGTTGAGCGGCCGAGAAGAAACAGCATTATTGCCATCTCGGAAATCCAAAGCAATTTGGTTTTCTTTTAGGTTATAAAAAAGGGTTGCCGTTGACAGAATGGTGCCGCTCGTATTCCAATTCGTAATGGAAATCAATCTTCCGGTGCTGTCATAACCGTAATCCATCCGAGGATAGCATTGTTCAATCCAGTACTCCGGGCGCACAACTGTTCCCACAGAATTCACAATTTCCATGCGAATTACCTTCCGACGGAGCGTTGTAATACGATAGCTATATTTACAACGAGCCCGAGCTTCCTTGTCCATTTCCTGAATTCCTTCTGGAATCTCATAACGGGTAACATAAGCGCTATAATACTTACTGTGCTCCGTGTTGTACCAGATTTCCCAGACGCAGACGGCAGCCATCAGCATAGCCAAAACAATGCCAATTGCCTTATTTCTCATACGCCGCTTACGGTCCCGGTTGACAACTTCATCATAGCGCAGATATAGCATCGTTGCCACGACTCGAAGAAACGCCCCCTGTTTACCCAGTTCAGATACGTTGACCCCAAGGAGTTCTGGCTTGATGCCACGCATAGCAGGCGTAAAACATTCCTGCTCCCTTGAAAATGGGACACCATCGACAACGAAGGGAATGATATATTCCTGCCGCCCCATTTCGATGAACCATCGCACTTCGTTATCGACCTATTGCGATGCCGCACTGTTTTGAGAGCAGATGACGATTAGGTATCGACTTTCCTTCAAGGCAGGCCGGAGTCCCTGCTCGACCATGGTGCCGGATAGATCTGTCATATCCCGAAAAATCGGAAATATCCGTTTAGGAAGTCCAATATGATCTTTTCCAAGTCGGCTTGGAAGACGATAAGTTTCCAGCTTTTTTTGAAGCCACTTTGCCCAAGACTCATCCTTTCTGCTATAGCTGATGAAAGCATAGTATCGCATTTCAGAATTTTCTGACGCTTGTGTCTGCATATCCACAGTCATTCACCTCTTCGAAAATTGTGCCATAATGAGCCTACACTGCCTATATGTCCAGTATAGCTTCTCACTTTGCAAAAATCAAGAATTTCGCACATATTCGCCAAAATATTCCTTGCAAAGCGCAATGTGGTAAACTATAATGTCTCTATATTCCACTATCGAAGGGAAGAACGCCTGTGCCGAAAGAAAAATATGATATTTTCATCTCCTACCGAAGACAGGGTGGTGAGGATGAGGCCTGGAAGTTGAAATTTTCTTTGGAGAAAATGGGCTATCGGGTCTTTATGGACCGTGAGGCTCTGCGGTCCGGCGATTTTAACGAGCAGCTGTATCAGCGCATTGAAGAGTGCCGCGACTTTCTGCTGGTCTGTTCTGCTCATGCACTGGACCGATGCAAAAATGAAGATGACTGGGTCCGTAAGGAAGTGACCCACGCCATTGAGAAAAAGAAAAATATCATCCCTGTCTGGTTGAGCGGATTTGACAGCACCCAGATGGAGAACCTGCCCCCGGAGTTGGAGAGCTTGCGCCGACTGCAGGCAGTAACGCCGCAGAACGCCACCTATGATGAAAGCATCCGGAAACTTGAGCGGTATCTGAAAGCCAAGCCGGTACAGCGATATATGAACGACACACTGAAAGGGTTCGGCGCTTTCGCTGCTGTGGCTATTGCGGTCGTTTTGATTGCAACTGTTGCTTTTCTGCTTGTGGGTCGCCGTTCCGGTTTCCCAGGGACACCGCAGGAAGAGAAGCAGGTAGAGGCCGTCCAGGCTGCAGCCTGTCTCCAACTCAATACACTCAATGTGAACCTGGGGTATTTCAATCAGGCCGTGTCCGCCTGTCAGAATTATGTAGGCGGTTATACAAATGATGAAGCAGCCGTCAGACGGGAGTGCCTGGAGGGGAAAGAACGTATTGAAAAACAATCGGTCCCCACCTGGAACCAGACCCCGGGGATGGAAGACTACAATCGGCTGTCCCATTTGGAAAACCTGTCTTCCATAGTTCGTAGAAGCGGGGATTATACACAATACATCAGCTACATGGAACAAGTCGTTTTTGAATCCAGGCTGCAAAATGATCAGAAAAAAACGGTTCTGGAGCAGTTATCCAAAATCGCGCAGCAGGATGCGGAGTTGGCTTCTTCGGAAACCTTTTTGCTCTTTCTCACAGTCACACAGCCGGAAACCACACTGAAAACGCTGCTGGATGCAGCCAAGCTATGGGACTGTCTTCCTGCTTTTGGAAAGAGTTGGATCAAAGGAATCGAGCGGGAACCTGAACTGGAGCGTTCGGTGGAGATATCCCGTAACAGCAGGTGCCAAGCAATGCTCTCCTGTCAATCCACCAGTGGAATAGACTGGCAGGACTTTGACGTTCAACTGGAGCAGTAAAGGGAGGAAGCACTGTGCAGAAATTTGTAAAACAGATCATAGCTTTTGTTTTGACTATGGTCTTTTTGACCGGCTGTGGAAAAAGCTATCCCAGTACCGCAAAAGAGCAGGCACTTACCAATCAGCTGATTGACGCTGTCGTGGAAAATATGTCCACCATGGACCAGGCGTATGCCGCCTACCAGGAAGGAATTTCATTGTGCCGCAGTTATGCAGACGGAAAATTGGAGGCAAATGCCTGGTTTGATCAGCTGGATGCGGTTTATACCCGGCTGGAGAGCTGCGTCGGTACGGCTATTGCCGAGGATTTGCTGGATGCTTGCCAGGATTCTCCCTATTCCGGTGCGGACCTGAGCGTACTTCCTGATTTTGTAACGATGTCCGGTGCGGATAACTTGGATCGGCTGATGTTTTTGGAAGAATTCGTGACCATGAATGCTCCGGAGGAGCGGCTGTACTGCAAACTGATGCTGGACAACTATTCGGAAACTGCTCAGGAGGAATGGCTGAACTTCTGGTATAGCTCCAGTGAATTTTTCCTTCCGATCACGGACAAGTCCGTGCTGGATTCCTTTATCGACCGAGTGCAGGCACTTTCCAACTTCCAGGGGATTTCTGTAGATATGCCTGCCTCAAAAGAAGAAGCCCAGCGCTTACAGGATGTTCATTACCAGCGAATCAAGGAACTTGTAGATAACCAAGCGCTGCTCACAGGACAAATGGTCCAGGATCTGCAAACCCAGCAGGAAGAATTGGAATCGATGCTGCAACAGGAACTGGGCCTTTCCCAGGAGGAGGCACGTGAACTGATAGATGAATTGCTCCGTGCCGCCAGCCGGGAACAGTTAGCAGCAGCCACCGGTCAGGAATGACCGTAGAACAAAAACATCCGGGGCCCGGTTTGGGCACTCGGATGCTTTAGAATCATTGTGGAAACAGTGTGCCGATAACCTCCCAGGCGCTGTCATCTTTTTGCTTTTCCGATTCGGAGAGCATCTGATAGGGGCACAGAAGATTGTGCTTTCGCTGGGCATTGTTTCGCTGAGGTGCATAAGTCCAGTTCCGCAGATACCTCCATCGGCACCATCTCAGGTGCTCCAGCTCTCGGAAAAAGTCCTGCCGCTCGGGGAACTGTGCCCGATAAGCGGCCATACCCTTCGCACAGATTTCTGCAGTAACCGCTGTAATCCTGCGGTCATCCAAAAGAATTTGCAGCTTGGGCAGCACGTGATCCGCTGGAGCGTAGTTGTCCTCTTTGCTTTCCAGGGGCAAGGCATCCCACTCCGGATTTCGGCCGGGGTCCATCTGCCGGTATGGCTCATAGATTTTTCTGGCGGTATCATCCAGTGCGGCGTGAATCACGTTTTCCGGTGTATACAGCTCCTCCACAGTACCAAAGATGATTACATTCTCTCGCTCAGGGAGTGCGTGGTCCAACCGTGCGTAAAGCGTTCCGGCAACGGGAAAGAAGGTACGCAGATGGTTCAGCATCGTTAAGTTTTCCTCCTGCGTATCCCCACAGAGAATGATTCGGTCTGCCTGTGCCAGCAGTTCTGGTGAAGGAAACCGATTGTGGAACCAGATGCTATCCCGCCCGGGTATGAATCCGTTTACGGCACAGAATTCCTCCAGTCGATAATGGTCCCGCAGAAAGACTCCGTGATCTCCATAAACGTGGTATTGAAGTTGCTGGTCCGGACTATAAAGGTTCACCAGGAGCGCTTGTTCCAAAAGCATCGGAAGCCAGCGCTCCCCGCCAATCAGGAGAACGGTTTTCTCATGTTCTCCAAGCGGATGTGCCCTCCAGTACAGCCGGGCACCGGCTTTTTCCGGTAAAAAGGTGCCGTCCCCAAAGCATTCCGGAAATTGTGTGCCGCAGAATACTCTGCAAGGGCTCTTTGCCAGAGCCGCTGCACTCCGGCAAATCTCCGGAGGGGTATCTCCCAGAAAATAAAAGGATACCGGTCCCTTTGCCATATCCAATATCTGTGCCGGTGAAAGGGATAGCGTCATATCCCCAGGATTCTGCTCCTCCAGAAAAATCGTAACGTTCTGCGGATTCTCCGCTTCCAAGGCAGATGCCATGGCAATACTCTCCGCATTGGCTTTGGGGAAGACATGCCAGGGGTACGCACGGTGATACCACAGCCTAATCCGTGGAATTAATCGCCCCATTACCAGAGAATAGGCAAGGGAAAGCAGACTTGTCAGCACACCCAGGCTAATAAAAAGAAATATACAGCCAATTACCCTGCCAAAGGCCGTTTGGGGCACTGCATCGCCATAGCCCACTGTGGTCATTGTCACGATAGAATACCAAAACGCATCGGAAAGATTGGTGATTTGGGTACCCGCGGCATCTTTTTCGGAATAACTCAATAATACCAGAAGGAAAAGATACAACGCTGCCCCTGCGATTGGCAGCCAATAACGCTTTTTTCTCACACTACACTCCTCCAATTCATCCAGCACCGATGCTGACTCGTTTTTTGTTCTATCCCAAGACTGCCCGTAAAATTTGGACTTCCCGGTAGCGTTCTCCTTGGCCCACAGTATTTGGCTTTGCTATGTTTATCTTAATATATATTTTGTTCAAGGTCAATTGTTCATTTCTCAATAAGGATAAAACATATCAGACAATAGCATCTATTGCGAAGAAAAATTTTCTGCGAGGCGGTAGAGAACTCAGCTCCTTAAGGACATGATGTGCCGGGCCTGGACATAAAAAACAACGGGTCCCGCTTCCGGTTGGCGCTGAGGGCGGCACAGTTTCCGGATTTCAGCAGGACCTGGGTCTCCTCAAAATCCATTTCCAGGGCGAAAGCGATCCGCAGCAACACGTTCCGTGAGGCGGCCCAACAGGACGAGCCACTGGGGACCTTATGCCTGGGAGAATGCTATCATGAGGGGATCGGCGTAGAAAAGAATACGGTAAAATACTTGGAATACGCCTACCGCGCGGCCATCCTCTACCAGGATGGCCTGGGCGCGGAAGCAGACCCCTATGAAGCATCCATGAATATGTTTACCGCGGAATTGCTGGGCTGCGAAGAGGCAACGGCGGAGTGCGACCGGATGAATGCGGAGGGGTATGGGATATTTAAAAAGGAAAACAGGACGGTAGAATAAAAAATAGGAGATAAGTTTATGAAGCTGTTTCAACAACTGAAAACCGGCACCAAGGTGCGGAAATCTCAGCGGGAGATGCTGCTGCACTGCACGGGGGAATCCCATAAACTCCACCGCGGCAACGACTGCACCAGCGTGTACAAGGTGGAATGGGTCAGCCGGGAAAAGGGAGAAGGCGGAAGGCCCCTGGAGATTCGGGAACCTCAGGAAAAAGAAGCAATCTATACACGCAGAAGTTTTTTTACTGCAGCTGGGAAACGATATTGCGGCCTGAACGGATTTCTGCACGGCTTAAAGGAAATTGACGAAGACTGGGCGGAAGATCAATACGGCAGAAAGGTGCTCTGTGTGAAATGGCGGTTCCCCTGCTTTGACAGCTATGATTACCTGACAGAGAACCGCTTTTACCGCTGTTTTTTCATTCGGGAGGGCAACAGTATCAGTCGCATCTACGCCATCGACACCCAACCGAATATTTACGTTACGGATGATGTGGGGTATGTAGAATACGACCTCCTCAATGAGCTGCGGAATGCAGGGATAATGGAGCCGGTCAAATAGATATGGGATGGAATGACTTAGGAATCTGTAGAGAGCGGGCGGTGGTACTCCGGGCTGCTCTGCGGCAGCACGGGCTGGCGATAAACCCGACAAATATACAGCGCAGCAGTTGCGTGAAAGCAACAAACAGGAAAAGGAACGGAGGATAACCACATGTATCTATCTCAGGAATTTCCCAGACTATGGGATCAATTTGAAGAGCAGATGAACCTGAAATTCTTGGAGGGCTTTCAGGCAGGCGAACTTTCACCTTCCGCAGCGAACCTCCATCCTCTGTCAAACCTCTATGACACAGTAGGCTGGAATTACTGGAAATACAGTGCTGCCGCAGCTCCGTGGTTTCAGCAGTTTGAAGAACACTTTTTTGAGAGTCGGTACTATGAGTTCGAGAAAAAATACTATCGGTATAGCGAACTTGATGCAATGGTTGCAGAACGGCTTTCTCAGTTGTCGGGCAACGCAGCACCGCAGGTATATACGCAGATTTTGAAGACCTGCATGGATGCCAGAAAGCAGGAGATCCAAAAGGATCTTCAGTACCTGGAAAATCAGCTGAAGGAGCCTGTCCCTTATACATTGACACTGGAAGATGGAAAAGAACGGCTAAATCTTTCTCTGCAATTTGAGAGTGCCTACAGAAAGGACCACCATTCTACGGTTTTTGAGAAATACGCCTTTACCTTTCATGGGAGGACCTATCCGAACGTATCTGCACTGCGGGAGGAAGAGGTCATGGACCTCGCAAAGGATATCTCCATCTGCAAGGACGCCTATGGAGAGCAAGACCTTATAATCTATACGAGAATCCCGACCTTCGATTCCGGCGACTGGGAGTGGGACAGCAGAATTTTGGAGTTCCTGATTTTTGACGGACAAGCAATCAACTTGGTAGTCCTGCGCGGCGGCTATCACATTGCGCATCTGACATTCTATGAAACCCTTCTTTCGGCGGACTGCCGCTTGAAAACATATTTCGATAAACTTGGCTGGCCCACGAAGGGGATAAACTGGCAGGAGGAAACATGAGACAGAGAAGAATCTGCGTTTTGCT
>OIYG01002050.1_pt1 | contig 13702 bp, 13 predicted proteins | sample 1587861 | NCBI WGS metagenome assembly OIYG01 (sample SAMN03283272) | human gut metagenome | biome: human-associated habitat; material: feces | host: Homo sapiens | place: Peru | collected 2012 | reverse complement strand
AGAAAAGCAAGAGAAGAAACAAGAAAAGGAAAAGATAGTAAAAAAATAGAAAAGATGCTTAGTGCTAAACTTACTCCTGCACAAACTAAAGATAAACTTGCTAGAGAGTTATTTATAGTTGAGGGTGATAGTGCTGGTGGTTCTGCAAAGCAAGGAAGAGATAGAAAGACACAAGCAATACTTCCACTTCGTGGTAAGGTATTAAATACTGAGAAAGCAAAACTAGAAGAGATATTTAAGAATGAAGAAATTAATACTTTAATTCATACTATTGGTGCAGGATATGGAAATAACTTTAATGTAAAAGATATTTGTTATGGTAAAGTTGTTATTATGACCGATGCTGATGATGATGGAGCGCATATTCAGTGTTTACTTTTAACATTCTTTTATAGATATATGAAACCTTTAATTGAGGAAGGACATTTATATATAGCAATGCCTCCATTATATAAAGTAACTATTGGTAATAATGAATATTATTTATGGAGTAATGAGGAATTAAAAGAACTTACTAGTGGTAAACAAAATTACAAGGTACAAAGATATAAAGGACTTGGTGAAATGAATGCTAGTCAGTTATGGGAAACTACAATGAATCCTAGTACAAGAAATTTAGTTAAAGTAAATATTACTGATGTTGCACTTGCAGAAAAAAGAGTATCTGTTCTTATGGGAGATGCTGTTGAACCTAGAAAGAATTGGATTAATGAAAATGTAGAGTTTTCTTTGGAAGATTCTTATAAAATAAAAAACTAGTTAATAATTACAAAATATGACAAATTATATGTCATGTTTTTTTTATAATGTAGTTGGTGGTTATATGAGAGTATATATAGAAGTTATAGTATTAATTAATTTTATAGTAGATTTTATTATATTATTTGGGGTAGGACTAATTTTAAGAAGACAAACTAGTTTTAAGAGACTTGTTATATCTTCTTTAATTGGAGGATGTAGTGTAGTTTTAAATATATTTAAGATAAATAGTATATATATGTTACTTATAGAAATATTTATATCTATATTAATGGTTATTATTTGTTTTGGTTATAGAAATTTATGGTATGTGATAAAGAATTTATTTTATTTTTATACTGTTAATATACTTCTTGGGGGAATAATGTATTTAATTACTACTAATATATTAGTTAAGTATGATAATTTATTTCATCTTAAGGGAGAATATATTAATTTGGTTACTTTAATTATAATATCTCCAGTAATTATATTTATATATATTAAGGAAATGAAGAAGTTAAAGAATGTATATAGTAATTATTATAGTATATCTATATATTTTAATGATAATAAATGTATTAATTTAACGGGGTATTTGGATACTGGCAATCAGTTAATAGATCCATATAAGAATAGACCTATAATACTTGTTAGTAAGGATAAGATTAGTTTTAATTATGAGAATATTTTACTTGTACCTTATGATACTATAGATAATCATTCTTTACTAAAATGTATTATACCTGATAAGATAGTCATTGATAAAGTGGGAGTTAAGACTAATTTCTTGGTGGGTATATTAGATGATATAAAGATAGATGGGGTTGATTGTATACTAAATCCTCTTATTATGGAAAGGACGATATTATGAAAAATATAATAAGATTAATAAAGAAGTTTTTAAATAAGTTTAATGGGATATTTTATGTTGGTAGTAGTGATATATTACCTGAACCTTTATCTAAGGAAGAAGAGGTATATTATGTTACTAAGTTTTTAGAGGGAGATAATGATGCGAGAAATATATTGATAGAGAGAAATTTAAGACTTGTAGTGTTTCTTGCTAAGAAGTATGAGAATACTAAGATAGATTTAGAGGATTTAGTATCTATTGGGACAATTGGATTAATTAAGGGTGTTAATACTTATAGGTTAGATAAGAACATTAAACTTGCTACTTATGCATCACGTTGTATTGATAATGAAATACTTATGTATTTAAGAAAGACTAAGAGAAAGAAAAGTGAGATTTCTTTTGAGGATAGTTTATCTTTTGATAGTGAGGGAAATGAACTGCATTTAGAGGATATACTAGGTACAGAGGATGATATTGTTACTAAACCATTATTAGATGAGTTAGATAGAAAGTTACTTAAGGAAGAGATAGAGAAGTTAAATAAAAGAGATAGAGAAATAATTGAATATAGATATGGTATAAATAAGAAAAAAGAACTAACACAAAAAGAAGTTGCAGAACTTCTTGGTATTAGTCAATCATATATTTCTAGAATAGAAAAGAAAGTCATTAAAAGACTTTCTCAAATAATTAAAAATTAATATTTCCACTTTTCTAGTTTAAATGGTCTCTCGTATATTTCGTAGTTTAGCATAGTTAATTTCTTAATTATTTGCACTAAAGTGTCACCACGTTCTGGAAATTCCATAACATTGTATTCATCTAGTAGTGGTTCGTATACTTCTCCCCATGAAATACCATCTTTGTTTTTAAAGTTGATAATTCTGTCTGTTATGGCATCTACTATTTCCATGTTTACAGGGCCTCTTTTCATAGAAAAAACCTCCTTGTCTGTATAATGCCTTAAAATTACTCCCTTGTAAAGGCATATTTTTGATTTTGCATTCGTGTTACAATTATTTTTAGGAGGTAACACGTGTGATTGAAGTAAGAGGGATAACAGAATTAAAGAATTATGGCGTAGTTAATATTACTCTTAAGAAAATAATGGATAAGCGAAATATCAATATTTATCAAATGAGTAAATTAACAAATCTTAAGTATAGTACAATTAAATCTTATTACATGAATGCTCCACTTACTAGAATTGATTTAGATGTAGTAGCGAAGATGTGTTATGTATTGAATTGTAATATCAAAGATATTTTAGAATATAACAGTAATAATATTTAATTCTATTAACTTATCTATTAGTTTAGATAAGTTTTTCTCTTACCTATATATTGTATCACAAAAAGTTGATATTTTTAGTTTACAAATACGCAACTGTGCAGTTTCATAACATAAAAGTACTTTTTGGGCATATATTTAATGTGAAAGGATGGGAAAAAATGAAAAAACAAGTGTCGTTTAAGAAGGAACTTATGTTTAAAACTAGGGTTAGTGAAATATCTTCGATATCGTTAGAGCATAATATACTTAAAAAAGATGATGGTATAATCAGTGGAGAATTTATTATTAGTGGTGAATATAAGATGACCGAGGGAAGTATTAATAGGGAAAAGTATAATTTTAATTTACCATTTGATATAGCGCTTAATTCTAAGTATGATATAGATAGTGCGAAGATTGATATAGATAATTTTTATTATGATATAGTTAGTAATGAGAGTTTAAGTGTAGATATTGAACTTGTTATTGAGGCAGAAGAAGTGCATAATGATATGGAGGTAAATGGTAATATAAATAATAATGTTAATTTAGTTACTAATGAGAGGGGGGATATTATTAAAGATAATAATATAAATATAGATACTAATGTTAATACTAATATGAATACTTTTGATGATAAATTAAGTAACGAAATAGATAAAAGTAATGATAAGGAAGATAATACTAATATAAAGACAAAAAGAGAGATAAATATAGATAATACTAATATAAATACTAATAATAATACAGATACAAATACTAATACTAACTTAGATAAGGTTAATACTAATATGTTTACTAATATGGATGAAGAGACATATAAGGCATATTATGTATATATAGTTAGGGAAGATGATACTATAGATAAGATACTTGCTAAGTATAATATTACTAAAGAAGATTTTGAGTTATATAATAATATTACTGATATAAAAGTTAATGATAAAGTTATAATACCTTATGATGATATCTAATATTAGGTCTATATATAAAGATAATTTAAATGTAAAGAAGTTTACGATAAAGAATAGTGTAGAAATTATAGATACTGATAATGGGGTAATGGTAATAAAAAAAGAGGATGATAAGATATATAATACTTACAATTATCTTATATCAAGGGGGTTTGATTATTTCCCTAAGGTTATAAAAAGAGATGGTAATTATAGTATATATGAATATATAGATAGTGTTAATGAACCTATAGAACAAAAAATACTTGATATTGTTACTCTTACTACTATTCTTCATTCTAAGACTAACTTTTATAAAGAGGTAGATATAGATAATTATAAATATTTATATGAGACTATTAGTCAAAATATAGATTATTTATATAGTTATTATAATAATTTAATTATTGATATAGAGAAAGATGTATATATGTCTCCTTCTAGATATTTAATTGCTAGAAATATAGATAAGATTTTTGTTACTTTGAATTATTGTAAGATGGAACTTGATAGTTGGTATGAAATAATTAAGGATAAGAGAAAACTTAGAGTAGTTAATATACATAATAACTTAGATCTAGATCATTATTTAAAGGGAGATAAGGCATATTTGATTAGTTGGAATAAGAATAAGATAGATATGCCTATATATGATCTTATAATATTATATAAGAAGTATTATTTAGATTTTGATTTTTATGAGTTATTTAATTATTATGAATCTAGATTTCCTCTTTTAGAAGAAGAAAGAAAAATGCTATTTATAATGATTGCACTTCCGTATAAATTAGAACTTAATGATAGTGAGTATAAAAATAGTATAAAGTGTAGAAATTTTTTTGATTATATGTATAAAACTAATGAACTTATAAAAGAGTATAAAAGTAAATATGAAGAGGCTATTAATTGATTGTTAGTAGTTTTTTTCTTTTAATTTTATTGACAAAATCTAAATTTATTATATAATTATAATAGAGGTGGTTGTATGCTAGAATACACTAGTCGTCAAGTAACACAATTAGTAAGACAATATGATATGTTTTTAAAAAGTTTAAATATAATTACAAATGATCTAGATAAAGAAAAAATATATATGCAGATGGATAAGATTAAAGAAAGAATTTTAATTGAGACTAATAATATATATGAAGAAAAGTATATGATGTTACTTGGTAGTACTACATATTTGATTAGTGAAGAAAAAGAAAGATTACTTTGCTTAATTAAACTTATTGAAGAAAGAATTGAGTATGTAAAGAAAGAAAGACTACGTCATAAAGAAATAACTGGTAATTTGATTGATTATCCTAAGATTTTAGGTGAAGATAAACTTGGGGAATTTAGAAATCATATTAAGATTATAGATAAATTTAATGAAAATAAGAGAAAAGAAAATGCACTTAGTATAGAGATTAATGAACTAGATAGTAGGATTAGTGAAGCAATTAAGAAGATTAAGAATAATAAGAATTTAAATACTACTTTAGAAAAGAAGATGATTGGTTTATTATCTAAAGTATTTGATAAGTTAGGATATTATGAACTTACTAAGGATAAAGATAATATTTTAAAAGAGTATGATGAGTTAGAATTTTCTTTGAATAAAGCAAAAGATAATGTTAAGAAGGCTAAACTTAGTGGTAAAGAAGAGTTAGTTTTAGAATGTGAGAGTTTACTTACTTCCGTTAATGCTACATTTTCTTTGGTTAAGGAAAAGAAATATATTTTAAAACTTATGGAAGTATATGATAATATTATTAGTGACTATGAACAACTTTTAAGCAAGAGAGAAGAAATGAATGATATATTAAATGAAATACAAGATAGTCATTTATATTCTATTGTTGGGGAAGAGTTAACTAAACAATATAATACGATAAAGATAGAGAAACAAGATATGAATTCTTATGAATCATTAATAAGTGAGAGAGAAAACAAATATGAAATGTTAGAAAAAATAGTTAATGAAAATAATAGTAAAGAATTTATGGATGTACTTGATGATTTATTAGTAAATGAAAAGAAAAGACAAGAAGAATTAATGCAAGAACAAAGAAAACATGATTATGAGGAAAGACAAAGAAGATTAATCGAAGAAAAACGTTTGGAAGATGAAAGAAGAAAACGTCAACAACTTATAATCGAAGAAAGAAAGAAGGAACAAGAAACTTTAACTAAGAAGTTATTAGAACAACAAAGAAAGACTGTTATTAAAGATAATAAAAAAGAAGAAAAGAATGTAGTTAATAATATAAATAATACAGAAAATGTAGAAAAAGCAGTATCATTTAATTCTGTGTTAGAAAAAGATATGATACCTATTATTAAGAGTAACAATTTAGTTAATGAAGAAGTAGGTAAAAGTAATGATGAAATAAAGAAGATAGATACTGATGATATATTTATGAATGATAATTTATTTCCTGAAATAAATAGTTAAGAATAAGAAGGAGGGACTAAAATGATTAAAGAAAATGAGAACTTAGATAAGAAAGATAAAGTTAAGTTCGATTTATATAAGATACTTAGAATGAGTATTTTACTTAATCAAGGTGAAGTAGATAGTGATACTTTAATTAAGTTTAAAGATGCTTCAGTTAGTATTGATAAGACACTTAGTGAAGAATATGATTCTAAAATAGAAGATATGTTTTATCATACAGATACTTTGGAAGAAGAAGAGAAAAGACTTAAGAAGTTAGTTAGTATTATTAAAGAAAGAATTAATGAGAGAAAGAATTTAATTAATGACTATAGAACTGTTACTAATAGATATTTAGATGATTTAGAATATATTAATAAGTCTAGTGAACTTGATTTATATGAAAAGAGATTATCTTTGATTAAAGAATATTTAGATAATTCTAGATTATTAGAGATAGAAAAAGAAGATTTAAGTAAATTAAGGGAAGATTTAGTTAAGGATATAGATAGTAGAAAAGTTAATGAAGAAAGAAATATTAAATTAGAAGATGAGTTAGAGAGTAGTTTTGTTAATTCTTTATATGATATGGACTTATATAATGAGATTGCTAAAGATGATGAAGGTATTGATATAGATGAGATAAAAAAACAAATAGAAGAAGCTAAGGAACAAAAAGATACTTTCTTAAATGCATTTAGTAATTTAAAATCTTCAGGTATAAGTGGAGAGTTAGAAATAGAGTATTCTTCTTATGTAGAGAATGCTAAGAGAAATTATTATTACTTAAAAGAGAAAGAAATACTTTATAAATTATATAAGTTAATTAGTAAGAAAGAAAAAGAGTATAGTTATCTATTTAGTAAGAGAGAAGATGTTAAGGAATTACTTAAAGAGAGATTGCTTCTTAGAAGTGATTTAGGTATTAAAGATAAAGATAATCTTACTAATGTATATGAAGTAATAAAAGAACAAAATCCTGTTATTCAAGAAGAGAAGAAAACTCAAGAAAGTATTAGTGTTTTGACTGAAAGAATTAAGATTAAGGAAAAGAAATGTGATACTTTATCTAAAGATTTAAAGAAACCTGAAATATTATCTATATTGAGTGAGTATTCACTTATTGATACATATAATAATGAAACAGTAGATAGTGATAGTTCATTTAATGAAGAAGATACATTTGTTCTTGATAAGGATGAGAAAGATATTAATGAATCTAAATTAAATTATAGTTTACTTGATGAGTTATTAGAAGAAAGTAAGAAAAAAGATGATTTAGATACTTATAATAAAGATGAAGAAGATACTTCAGTAGATGAAAGTACTAATACTCCAGTTATGGAAGAGGTAGAAAAGATTAAGACTTATATGCCTAATGAGATAAAGAGTATTGATACAGTACCTACGATGAATTATGGACTTTCTAGATTAAAAAGCATTAGTGTTATGAAAAGAGTAGCGGATATGCTTGGAGTAAAAAGAGAAGTTAAGGAAGAAATAAAGGAAGTACCTTCTTTAGATATAGATAAACCTGAAGAGGATAATACTAATAAAGATAATGATTTGTTTTGGACTCCTGTGGAACTTGAAGAGATAAATAAGGGAATAGATACTAAAGAAGATAGTGTTATAGATAGTACTGATACATCAAAAGAAGATAAGGTTAATGAAGTAAATAATGATGTTATTAATATGAATAGTAATAACAATACTAATAATAATACTAATAACAATACTAATAATAATATTAATAATGATGATAGTTTATTTATGGATGATAAAAAAGATATATTCTTAAATAATGATGTTAATAATAGTTTAAATTCTATAGTAGATAATGAACTTAATAAGAAAGATGATTTATTTATGAATAGTGATAATTCTATGTTTGTAAATAATAATTCTAATAGTGATATATTTAGTACAAGTAATAATAATGATATATTTGGGGTTAATACAAGTACTAATAACATAGATGTTAATAGTAATATAAATAATAATATAAATAATAATATAAATAATAATATGGATATCTTTAATAATGGTAATAATGATAATATATTTATGAATAATAATGTTAAGACAAATAATGGTAATGAGGAGATTATATTTCCTGAACCAATAATGCCTAATAATAATCAAAATAAGGAAGAAGATAAGTTTATGTGGCCTAGTAATAAAGATATAGAAGACATAAATGGAATCTTTCCTAACTAGGAGGAATTATGTTAGAGATAAATAAAGTTATTACACTTGGAAATGATGAAAGATATTTAGTTATTGAAACTATTAATATGAATGATAAAGAGTATTATTATATTGCGGAAGTTAATGCTACTGAACAGGATATTGTGGATAATTATAAGATTGTTACAGTTGATGTTAAAGAAGATGGAGTAAAAGTAATTAATGAAATAACTGGTGAAGATAAATTAAAAGAAATATTACCATTATTTCTTGAGAGATTTGGATAATCATGGAAAAAAATAATAAAAGTATTATATATATATTAATTGTAATTATAGTTTTACTTGCTTTAGCTCTTGGGGAATTAGTATATAAAAATTATATAGATAAAGATGATGATAAAAACAAATATCAAGATAATATTGATAATGATAATTTATCTATTAATAGAAATATATATTTATTGGAAAGAATTAACATACATGAAGGAAGAAATAATGGATATAGTAAGTTAGATTATTACTTTAAGAATGATAGTGTTAAAGAAGAAGACTTATCTTTATATGATAAGGTATGGATAACATTATATAACTTATATGGTGGAAAAAATAATTATCCAAAGTTTATAAGTGAGAAAAAGATGCTTGAAGAAGTAAACAAGAGATTTTATGGTAATGTTACAAGTTTAGATTATAGTAATAATAATTCATATTTAACTTGTGAATGGAACTATGTTAATGATAATACTAATAAAGGATTACTATATGAAGAAAAGAGTGCAGGTTGTGGTGGCGTTGGTAATGGATTTTATGTTAAGGTACTAGATGTTAAGAAAAATAATAATGATATAGTATTTAATATTGCTGTAGCATATTATAGTGGTCTTAATGATAATGGATTACAAAATGTATATAGTGAATATATAGATAGTAGTGTTAAAGATAGTTCTATCATAGAAAGTAAATATATTGCAGATAACTTTAAACGTTATCCTTATGAAGAGTTTGATATAAGCGATTATTTAGATAAGGTATCTAAATATGAAGTTACATTTACTAGTAGTAATGGAGACTATCTATTTAGTAGTATAAAAAGAAGTAAATAAAAAATGTATACAAAACAACATAAAAAAGTGTTGTTTTGTTTATTTTTTATTATTTTTTTGATATAATTTATATGAGTATTTATATAGTGTGAAAATTAATTGAATATTATTTAGTGTTTATTTATAATTGATGAATTAAAAAAACATATATTTAATTTATAGTGTATTTTTATTGAATTTATGGTTTACTTAAATTCTAAGATAATTAATTTTAAGGATGTGATTATATGATGAATTTTAATTTTAATCAAATAATTGAAATGATTGAAAAAAGACGAAATAATGCATATAGAAAAGTAAATGAAGAAATGATTTTATTATATTTAGAAGTTGGTAAGTTTTTATATGAGTTAAAAGAAAATAGCAATTATGGAGATAGAATAACAACAAATGCTTCTATTTTTATGAAAAATAACTATCCTAACATAAAAGGATTTACAAAAAGAAACCTTGAACGCATGATTCAATTTTATAGTACTTATAAAGATGATTCAATTGCGTCACCACTGGTGACGCAATTGTCCTGGACAAATAATTTGCTTATATTGAGTGGAACAAAAACTGAAGAAGCAAGACATTTTTATTTAAAATTATCTATAAAAAACAACTATTCAAAAAGGGAATTAGATAGGCAAATATCATCATCATATTATGAAAGATATATGCTTTCTAATGGGAAACAATTACCTACAATGAATAAAACTATAGATGAAGATGATTACCCAAATACAAAAATTTTAGATACTTATAGTTTAGAATTTTTGGATTTACCAAATGAATTTACTGAAAAAGATTTAAAGAATGCAATTATAAAAAAATTAAAGGATTTTATATTAGAAGTTGGTAAGGATTTTACTTTTATAGGTGATGAATATAGAATTCAGGTTGGAAATCACGATTTCTTTATTGATTTATTATTTTATAATAGGGAGTTATCTTGTTTAGTTGCGTTTGAACTAAAACTTGGAGAATTTAAAGCAGAATATTTGGGAAAAATGAATTTGTATTTGGAGGCATTAGATAGAGATGTAAAAAAAGAGCAGGAAAATCCAAGCGTTGGTGTTATACTTTGTAGTTCTAAAGATGAAGAGGTTGTAGAATATTCAATAAGCAAAAATATGTCACAAACAATGATTTCTAAATATAAGTTAAAATTAATTGACAAAAAATTGTTAGAAACAAAATTGAGAGAAATGAAAAATTTAATTGATACAGATAATGAATAGTAAGTTATAATGTTTGAGTAAATTAACTCGGTATAAGTGATTATTTAGATAAGGTATCTAAATATGAAGTTACATTTACTAGTAGTAATGGAGACTATCTATTTAGTAGTATAAAAAGAAGTAAATAAAAAATGTATACAAAACAACATAAAAAAGTGTTGTTTTGTTTATTTTTTATTATTTTTTTGATATAATTTATTAGAAAGGGAATTTAAGTATATATAATTCCTAATTTTTAACTATGGAAAAGAAGTGTTATGTATGAAAAAAGTAGTTGTACTTGGTGGTGGTACTGGTTTATCAGTATTACTTCGTGGGTTAAAGTTATTTCCTATTGATATAACTGCGGTTGTTACTGTTGCAGATGATGGTAGTAGTAGTGGAATACTTAGTAGAGAATTTAATATGCCTGCGGTAGGAGATTTAAGAAATGTACTTGTTAGTTTGTCTTATGTAGAACCTTTAGTAGAGCAATTATTACAATATAGATTTAATACTAGTAGTGATTTAAATAATCACCCAATGGGTAATTTAATGCTTGCAGCTTTATATAATATTACTGGAGATTTAACTGATTCTTTGGAAGCTTTTAGTAAGATACTTAATATTAAGGGTAAGGTACTTCCTTTTACAGAAGATAGGGCAGTACTTGTTGCACATACTAAGGATAAGAAAAAGATTGTTGGAGAAAGTAATATTACTAAGGCTGGTAAACAAATAGATTATATTGAATATAAAAATGATGTTCATGTTACTAAAGAAGTTATTAATGCTTTAGAGGAAGCAGATTTGATTATACTTGGTATTGGTAGTTTATATACTAGTATTATTCCTAATTTATTATCTAAGGATGTTAGAAAAGCACTTTTAAAATCTAATGCTAAAAAGATGTATGTATGTAATATAATGACTGAACATGGTGAGACAGATAATTATAGTGTTAGTGATTGTATTAAGGCACTTAATAAGTATGTTGGTAGGAATTTTATTGATGTAGTAGTTGCAAATACTAAAGAGATAAGTAAAGATATACAAGATTTATATTTAGTAGAGAATTCTACACCAATATTAATAGATAAAGATAAGTTAGATAAAATGGGTGTATTAGTTATTGGGGAAGATCTTGCAGTTATTAAGAATAATCAAGTAAGACATGAGCATGTAAAAACTGCACTATCTATATTTAATTATTTAATGAGGGATGAATAATGAGTACGTTTTCTTTTAATGTTAAAGATGAAGTTTCTAGGTTAGAGAGTACGAAGACAGAAAATATTGCAGAACTTTCTGCGATAATTAGAAATAGTATGGAGAAAACTAGTAATATTTTAATTCAAATAGAGAATAATTCTGTTGCAAGAAGAATATATAAGTTAATTAAGGAATTATATGGAGTTACTCCAATTATTACTGTTAGAAAGAAATATTTTAATAATGGATTATCTTTTATATTAGAGATTAAAAGTAAAGTTAATGAGATACTTACTGATTTATCTATTATAGATAAAAATGGAGATTATTTAAATATACCTAAGGAATTTGTTATTAGTGATGATGAAGAGGTAAGAGCATATTTAAGAGGTATATTTGTGGTAAATGGTAGTGTTAATGATCCTAAGACTAGTAGATATCATATGGAAGTTAGTGTTGATGATATAAGGTATGCTACATTTATTAAGGGGCTTATGGATAATTATAATTTAAATGCTAAGATAATAAAACGTACTAAAAATTATACTGTATATATTAAGGAAGCAGAGAAAATTAGTGACTTTTTAAGAGTAATAAAAGCATATAATGCTGTTATGTATTTTGAAGATATTAGGATATATAGGGATCATAAGAATATGACTAATAGACTTAATAACTGTGAACAAGCAAATGTTGATAAGATATTTTTAACTTCAAGTAAGCAAATTAAAGATATAGAGAAATTAATTAGTTTAGATATGGTTGATTTACTTGATCCTAAGTTACAAGAATTAATAGAGTATAGGCTTAAGTATAAGGAAAGTTCTATGCAGGAACTAAGTGATATAATATCATTAGAAACTGGTAATAAGATTACTAAGAGTGGACTTAATCATAGATTTAGAAAGATTAGAGAGATAGTTAGTAATATAGAAAAGAAAGAACTTGATGAAAAAAAATAAAGTGTTGATGAACACTTTATTTTATTATAAATTCATTATCTTTAACATCTATAGTGATAGAAGTATTAGGGTTTATTATACCTTTGATAATATCGTTTGCAAGTAATGTTTCTATGTTTCTTTGGATATATCTTTTAACTACTCTAGCACCGTAGTTTACATCGTAAGATTTATCTATTATATAGTTTATTGCAGTATCAGTTATAGATAATTTAACACTTGTTAAACGAGTTTCTATTTCTTTGATAGATTTAATAATTATACCTTTGATTATATCTTTAGTTAAGTAATTAAATGTTATTACTTCATCAATTCTGTTTAATAGTTCTGGTTTAAAGTAATGTTTTAATTCGTTTTGTGCTTCTTCTAGTTTACCATCAAGTATTAAATCACTACCTATATTTGATGTCATTATGATTATAGTGTTTTTAAAATCTATTAGTTTACCATGATTATCAGTAATTCTTCCGTCATCTAGTATTTGAAGTAAGATATTTAGTACATCTTTATGTGCTTTTTCTATTTCATCAAATAAGATTATAGAATATGGATTTCTTCTTACTTTTTCTGTTAATTGTCCTGCTTCATCATATCCTACATATCCTGGAGGAGAACCAATTAGTTTGGCAACTGAATGACTTTCCATATATTCACTCATGTCAAATCTTATCATATGTTTTTCATCATCAAATAGTTCACTTGCTAAAGATTTTGCTATTTCTGTTTTACCTACACCAGTTGGTCCTAGAAAGATAAATGAACCTATTGGTCTATTTGGGTCTTT
>OIYG01002045.1_pt1 | contig 13723 bp, 9 predicted proteins | sample 1587861 | NCBI WGS metagenome assembly OIYG01 (sample SAMN03283272) | human gut metagenome | biome: human-associated habitat; material: feces | host: Homo sapiens | place: Peru | collected 2012 | reverse complement strand
GGTATTTGTTCCGTCCATTGATAATATAGCTATGCGCGACAAGCGCAAGGTTGCCAATGCCCTGACTCAGGATTTGGAGTTTTATATGTTCGATATGAAGACTGGCCCATCTATGATGTACCATCGTATGTCTATGATTGATGCTTCTCCTGAAAAACAAGCAGAGATAAAGAAAGGCATAGATGATTTCTGTGCCATTGTCAATGGCTTGTTTAAAGACACTGGAAAGCGCATAGAGATTGAAGGCAACAAATTCAATATCATTGCGGACAATCAGATATTGCCTATTGATGCTCTTTCTTCGGGCGAGAAACAGATTCTTTTGATCCTGCTGCGGGTTTTCTTGTTGGACGGAAAGAGCGGTTATGTCTTGATTGACGAACCAGAGAACTCCCTTGACATCAGTTGGCAGTTTGAATTGATTGATATTCTTGTAAAGTTCAATCCAAACGCGCAGTATTTCATCACCACCCATTCTCCAAGTATCTTTGGCAAAGGATGGGGTGACAAGATTATCTATATGGAAGATATCACAACACCTGTCAAGCTGTAGTTATGACCAGAATAGAGGAACAGGCACAATATTACAAGAATCTTCTTTTGCGTGACAGGAGCATCAAGGCCGTTGTCCATTTGGAAGATGCTGAGGATGAACATTTCTGGAATCATCAACTTCAGGAAGCGTCTCCGGCAAAATATCTATTCCTGCCATACTCTAAGAGCGATAAAGGAACGAATGCGCGAGGTTGCGAGCAATGTCTCCGTTACAGACCATATTTGACTAAGCACTTCTTTATCTGCATAGATAGCGACCTGCGTCAGTTAAAAGGTGAGGATGGACTCAATGCCGACAATTATATCGCTCAAACCTATACATATTCTTGGGAAAACCATTTGTGCGAGGCAAAGCATCTTCAGCGAAGATTCTCTGCATTGGTGCCAGAAAGCAACTTTGATTTCGAGGTATTCTTAACGCATCTCTCCACTGTCATTTATAAACCACTGTTGTATCTCGTTCATTACAGCCAAAACTCTGAACTAAATCGACAGTGGAACATTTCAAAATTCAATGCTTGTCTGCCGTTGCAGCCCAAGCTGGAAGAACTGTCTGATAATGGACGAGGCTACATTGAAAGAGTTTCTTTGTTATTTGAAGAAGCACTTCGTGGTCTTGAACAACCAGATATGATGGCGAACGAGTTTATAGATGAATCCAATGCCTATCTCCATATACAAGGACATCAACTTTTCAAGGTCGTCCTTCATATAGGCACTATGTTGTGTAGAGGTACAGGAGTCGCATTCAAGTCGGATATTTTGGACAAAGCGATTCATACCGAAGGGTACACTGAAATCAACCATTTACAATCTGATCTTGTTCAAATAACCACAGAAGCATAATCAATGGAGAATAAAATAAAAGTCGTTCTCGTAGATAAGAAGAGAACAAATAAGTGGCTCGCAGAGCAGATAGGTTGTTCACCAACAACCGTTAGCAAGTGGTGCACAAATGTCTGCCAACCCCCAATGGAGACATTTGTCAGGATTGCGGAACTCCTTGAAGTTGACATTAATGAGCTGTTGAGGATAGAGAAGAGGTAACTCATAATAAAGATCATTCGTTAACAAGAAGCGAAAAACATAACTAGAGTAAAGTTCCAATAAAGTAAAATGCTTTTACCAATAGGTAACATAAAAAGACATCATAATGAATATCCAGATAAAAGATAATAAAATCTTTGCCCCTCTTAAAGATAAGTGGTTAGTGCTCAAACCAGAGGAAGAGGTTCGTCAGCGCTATATTTGTCGATTGGTTGAGAGTTATGGTTATGACTTGAAGCAGATGGAGCAGGAACTGAAAGTTACTAACTCTCAGCGTGGACAAGGTGCGGCTCGTGCTGATATTGTGATTTGGAAATCAGTTCATGACAAAAATGAGGATAAGAGCGCTTTCATCGTTGTGGAATGCAAGGCTGAAACTGTGACCATTCGTAAAGACGATTATTATCAGGGGTATAATTATGCAGCATGGGCAGGAGCGGACTTCTTTGTTACAACCAATCTTAAGGAGACTCGAATATTTAAAGTCGTAAAAGGAGAGATACCTAAGAAACTTGAAGAAATCGTTGATATTCCAACGGCTGAGATGGCTAAAAACGAGAGGAAAGTTAAGGAATTGCTTAATCAAACCAAGGCTTTTACTCGCGATGAATTTTCACGTCTGTTGTATAAGTGTCACAATATTATCAGAAACAATGACAAACTTTCACCAGAGGCCGCTTTTGATGAGATCAGTAAGATTCTTTTTATAAAGATTCGTTATGAACGAGACAATACGGGCACACAAATATTCTCAAAGGATGAATTCTTAAAGTCAAAAAAGGAGTATGATAAGTGGAAAAATCCTAGTGATCCTGATTTTTATCAGTATCTTTTTAATCAAACAAAGGAATTATTTAAGGATGACAATCTTTTTGACCACAATGATACAATTCGTATTCGAGAAACCAGTTTTGAGAAGATCGTTGAGGAGTTACAGGTATATAACCTTTCTACAACCTCTGATGATGTAAAAGGTATCGCTTTTGAGAAATTCCTTGGGCGTACATTCCGTGGAGAACTTGGGCAGTTCTTTACGCCACGGACTATTGTAGATTTTATGGTTTCTGTACTTGATCCACAAGAAGGAGAGTACATTTGTGATCCTTGCTGTGGTAGTGGAGGTTTTTTGATTCGAGCTTTTGAGTATGTACGTGAGCAAATAGAAACAGAGCTTGAAAAGCGAAAGGAAGAAATCAAGCAAGAACTCATACCTGACAATTATAACGAACTAAAGTCTAAAGAACAAGAAGAGATAGACGCCATGATTTCTGACGCATTTACAAAGATGAATTACGAGGTGGATATCACTAACGAGAAAGGCCGTTTGAGAACGCTATCCTATAACTGCATCTATGGTACAGATGCCAATCCACGTATGGCTCGTACTGCTAAGATGAATATGATTATGCACGGAGACGGTCATGGTGGTGTTCATCATCACGATGGCTTACTGAATGTCAACGGCATTTGGGATGGACGTTTTGATGTGATTTTGACAAACCCTCCATTTGGCTCTCGTGTGGATAGAGATATTAAGATTACAGAGGCGGATAGGTTTACTGATGGGGCAAAGATCAACGCTTACATAAAGCGATATGGCGAAGAGTATCGTGCTGCTCTTAGGCAAGTTAACGACCACATAGGAGAATCTATTCTTGATCAATTTGGTGTTGGTAAGTTAAGTGGTCTTACAGAGGTACTTTTCATAGATCGCTGTCTGAATCTCCTGAAGCCAGGTGGTCGTATGGGAATTGTATTGCCTGAAGGTGTGTTGAATAACGCTAACCTCCAGAGTGTACGAGAATACTTTGAAGGGAGAGCCAAGATTCTTCTCATTGTATCTATACCTCAGGAGGTCTTTATGGCTGCGGGTGCTACTGTGAAACCAAGTCTTATGTTCTTCAAGCGTTTTACAGATGAGGAACAAGAGCAATATGACGATATCAAGAAAGAAGCATACTTAGAGGTGAGAGCTAAGCATCAAGAGGAAGACGACAAGATAGAAAAAGAACTTGCTAAACGAGGTAAAGAGGCGTTGCCTGCCTCTGAAAAGAAAGAGTTTCGTATTAGGAAGAAAGAACTCGAAATTACAATTGAGGCGGAAGCAAAAAAACTTATCAAAGAGCGTTTCGACTATATTATTCCTATTGCAGATATCAAACGCGCAGGCATCAATTCTGTTGGAATCAAGATAGAAAATGACTTGGAACCTCTTTTGAAAGAGTTTGTTAAGTATCGAATAGATAGTAAGTTATGGTTGCGACCTAGCAAAAAAACGACTTATAAATATGATGAGAATGGAGTTATGACTCGGATTAGAGAGTTTGATGGTATAGTTTGCGAACCTGAATGTTTTTATAACGCAAAAAAACAATAATATGGCTGCAGAGGCATATAAGTTCTTGCATATGGCAAACTATAAGGATATTCCGAACTGGAGTGTCCAGTATGCTGATGAGGAGGATCTTGGCTTTACTAATAAATTTCCGATGGCAAGGATTGGAGATTTCTTGGTAAAGAATCGTGATGTTATTGAGGTACAAGATGACGTGGAATACAAGCAGGTTACTCTCAAAATCAACAATGGGGGTGTAGTGCCACGAAATAATGGAGAGACTACCAAAGGTTCAAAGATAGGTACTAAGCGTCAGCATGTTGTTCATGCTGGCCAATTCATTATGTCAAAGATTGACGCTCGAAATGGTGCATATGGTATAGTTCCAGAAGAACTTGAGGGGGCCATTGTGACGAATGACTTCCCTGTCTTTAATGTGGATGCGCAGAAGATCATTCCTCAGTTTCTGGTTCTCGTATCAACTACTGATAAGTTCGTAGAGTTTGCTCGCAAATGCAGTAGTGGTACTACCAATAGAAAACGTATTGATATTGATGCTTTCTTAAACCAACGAATTCCATTGCCAAGTATTGATGTGCAGGAAGAAGTTGTAAAGCAATATATTAGAGCGTTAGATGATATTAAAAAAATTAAAGAGAAGATCACAATAGAAAAGACCAATTGTTTACAATATTGGGTTGATACTTTGGGTATTAATATTTCGTCAAAAGACAAAATCATAGAGGGGAAATTGTCATTTACTAAGTTTTCCTCCATATCTCAGTGGGGCGTAGATTTTATTAATGCAAAGAGGAACCAAGAGCAATTCAGCAAATATTTCACGAGTTGTAAAATTAAAGATATATGCAAAATAGGAAGTGGCGGTACACCTTCAAGAAGTAACAAAAATTATTATTCTGGTAATATCCCTTGGATAAAAACAGGTGAACTGCATAATGATGTTATTACAGATTCAGAAGAAAAGATTACCCAAGAAGCTATAGATAATAGTAGCACTAAATTGTATCCGGCAAACTGTATCGTAATGGCTATGTACGGTGCAACTATAGGCAAAACTGCAAAACTCGGTATCGAAGCGACAACCAATCAAGCTTGCGCTGTACTTTATGAGATTGATTCATCTATCATTGACACTGACTATCTATGGTTTTATTTGCAAACACAAACAGATAAATTTAAAGAACTTGCATATGGCGGTGCGCAGCCAAATATCAATGCTGGTATTGTTGCTGATTACCTAATACCGATTCCTTCTTTGATAGAACAACGTAGCATAGTAGAACATACCAAAGATATTCGTGCGTTTATTCAATCGTTAAAAAAGGAGATGATCCAAAAGACTTCGGAAGCGATCATAATGATAAATTCTATATTATTTGAACAAGTATGAAATTAAAGTCTCTTACGATAAAAGGGAATGGGTATAAAAACCTTAAAGACACATTTCCATTCGAGAAAAATAATGGTTATATAGCCTTAATTGGTCTAAATGGCTCTGGCAAAAGCAACCTAATAGAAGCTATTAGTATTATTTTCGATAAACTGATAAACAATAAAGGGAAAGACATTCCTTTTGATTATAGTATTGAATACGAGATAACAGACAATACATACACTATAAGCAATGAAGCTTTTATCAAGAATGGTAAAGAATGTGGGATTAATAAGATAGAATTTCCCTCTTCTATAATAGCATGCTACAGTGGTGAAGATAAACGTTTGTGGTCGCTGGCATACGAAGACTATCATTATTCCTATTTTAAGCAAGCGGTAAAAGGGGCTCGTTTTAATCCATCTTTATTATATATAGATAAATCCTGCTGGAACATCGCTTTTCTGTCTCTACTTTGTTCGGAAGATCCAGATGTCAAGTCTTTTTTAAAAGACAAATTAAACGTAACCTCTCCGGCTGATATCGAGATTGATTTTATTATTGATGACACAAGGAGAACAGCCTTTAGGCAACATTCAGCTTTAAACTGGTTTGATAGGATATGTAGTAATGGAAAAACAAGAGTGAACGGAAATCTTCTTTTCAGTACTGATATTATGTTAGCAGGTAAGACAGTCCCAAATACTGAGAAAGCCAAGACTGTATTTTCTTTCCTCTATTTACTATCCCAAGCAGAAAAAAAGGCCAAGAAGAATAATATTCAGCGTCTTATTATTTACATAAAAATCAAGGTCAATGGGATTTGCTTTGATGATCTTAGTGAAGGTGAAAAGAAACTCATTCTCATTGAATGTATCACAAAAGTGCTCGGTGAAGAAAAATCACTTCTCCTTCTTGACGAGCCAGATGCTCATACTCACATTGCGATGAAGAAAGATCTGCTCAAACTCATTTCTGAGTTTGATGGGCAGACAATCATGACTACCCATTCTCCAATGTTTCTTAATAAGGATTGGGACGGTTTCCAAGGGGACAATATATTCTATATGTATGATGGCAAGATTGAAAATACAGAGCCATTGAAGCATCTTGCCGAACTAACAGATAATGAGATAGATTACTTTAAAGGGTCCTTTATACTAAGCTCGAAGAAGATTCTTGTTCTCGAAGGAAAGTATGATGATAAGTATCTTAGAAAAGCTATAGAGATTCACGCAAAATCTGATCCCAAGTATAAGAAATTATGTGATGTTGTAATGTTCTCTGCTAACGGAGCGAGCGAAGCCGAGGAGGTATATGAGCAATCATTAAAACAAAGTATTGATAGAATAGAGAAATTGGTATTCCTGTTTGACTATGATGATGGTGGATGGAAAGGAGGATGGCAGAAAATAAAAAGTATAGGTGAAGGAGACACTAAAATAGTACCGCTATTTTACCAAGATAATTACTCCTCAATGAATTATCCTACTGAAGAGGAAGATGTCAAATTGGTAAATAATCAGCAGAGGACAATTATGAAAACTAATTCCTATATGGTAGAGGATTTGTTTTCGGAGGATGCTTATTTAGATATAATAAAACCTGTAATATCTTCAAGAACTCATAAAGATTTCAATAGTTTAAATATTGGGAAAAAAGGAACTGTAGGGGCAATAAAAGAGCATATTGAGAAAAATTATAATAGTTTTCAAGATGAATGGTATGATGGCTTTAAACCGGTTCTTGATAAACTATTGGAAGTTTTTGATTTGAATTAACATTGGGTTTCAAAACGATCTTGGCATATCTTTGCCAACAGAAAAAGGAGTGGACCTGCTGATGCAATTCATAACTTATGATTTATCAGTTGGAGAATGGGGAAAGTGCGTTTTTCATTGGCGACAAAGGAAATTAAGGATTCTAAAAAATGAATAATATGAATGGAATGGGAAAAGATATTTTAGAACAAACAAAAGGAGTTGCTGTTGAGGTATATAAAGATGCATTTAAGCCATCGGTACAGCCCATAGGCATTATGCTTAGTTACTTGCCAAGGACAATTAGATTGGCATTTAGTCGATGGGAAAAATGGATTGTTGGTGGAGAAGAGAGCATTTGTTTAACGGCAGAATCGCTTAAGGACAAACTGGCACAAGTCCCCCAAGAAAAATTAGTAGAACCAGAAGCTTATGTTGCTGTACCTGCGATGCAGCAACTTCTGTACTGCCAAGACAATGAGGATCTAAGAAATCTTTATGTGAACTTGTTGTCATCATCTATGAATATCGATAAGAAATGGCAGGTGCATCCATCTTTTGTTGATATAATAAAACAAATAACACCAGATGAGGCAAAAATTATGAATTCAATACCTAATTTTAAGAATAATTTTATGCCATTAATAGATGTACAATTATTCGATAAAAATAGTGCAGGTAAAGGTGGGCATCAATTATTTGTTACGAATTTTACGAATATTGGTATTGACATAATTGAAAGAAAAAATAATATTTGCGCATATGTTGATAATCTTGTGAGGTTGAAACTTTTAGAAATTCCAGCCACTTATCATCTGACAGACATAAGTGAGTATAAACCATTAGAAGAACATCCTATTCTGCAAGCAATGATACCAGAGGCGTATAAACAAGTCTATGATATTGGCTATAGGCATAAAGCTCTTCAAATAACTAATTTCGGGTTATTATTCAAGAATGTTTGCTGCGGAAAATAGAATATTGAGATTTTAATAGATGAGTGTCAATGGCTGATATAACTCAAAATACCAACGATATCCCGGAGCTGCAGTCGCCTTTAGAGCAGCTGCGGGAGGTTGATGGCGATGGGAGAGAATGGTGGAACTCACGCAGGCTGGCGCGGGTGATGGGGTATGGCAAGTACTGGAACTTCGAGCGTGTCATTGCCAAGGCGCAGGCTTGGGCTTCGCGGAAGGGGTACCATCTGGGAGAGCATTTCGTGGAGATTACCGAGATGGCGGAACTGGGCAGTGGGGCGGTCAGAGAGGTGACAAGCATTCGGCTTTCTCGTGCCGCTTGTATGGCTGTGGTGATGAACGCCGACCAGAAGAAGGAGATGGTGAAGGTGGCGCGGCTGTATTTCAGCTCGACGATGACTCCTGATGTGGCGGTGAGGAGTATGGAGTCATCCGTGCTTATGTACAAGGGAGGACGAGGCAAAGTACAAGTGCTGGTCATCTTCGACACAAATACTTTCTGGCTCTCACAGCAGAGGATGGCGGAATTGTTTGGGGTGACTGTTCCAACAATCAACTACCATCTTGACCAGATAAACCAAAGCGGAGAGATCCATTTGTCCGATGCGATTAGAAAAATTCGAATACCTTCGGACAAATGGTCCGGTGAGGTGATGATGTACAACCTTGACGTGGTGATTGCGGTTGGCTATCGGGTGAACAGCTACGAGGCGACACAGTTCCGAATCTGGGCGACGGGTGTCTTGAAAGAATATCTCACGAAGGGCTTTGTATTGGATGATGAACGATTGAAGGGGAAGGATGTCTTTGGAGCGGACTACTTTGATGACTTGCTTGACCGCATACGAGAGATTCGCCTCAGCGAACGTCGTTACTATCAGAAGATAACAGACATCTATAGTGAATGTAGTTCCGATTACGACAGGGATTCTGAAGAGACACGTCTGTTCTTCAAGATGGTGCAGAATATGATGCACTATGCTGTCACTAAGCAGACTGCGGCAGAGATTATCTATGATCGTGCCGATGCGGAACGCCCTCATATGGGCTTGACTGCTTGGAAGAATGCTCCCGATGGCAGAGTCGTCAAGTCGGATGTGACTGTGGCCAAGAACTACCTGAGTGAAAAGGAAGTTGATTCCTTGAACCGGCTGAGCAATGCTTTCATCGACATTGCGGAACAAAGAGCCGAGGATCATATCCTTATGACGATGACAGACTGGTCTGACCTTTTGCAGAAGTATATGAACCTGAACGGCCGCCCAATGCTTCCTGATGCCGGCAAGGTGACACACGAGCAAGCCGCCAGGAAGGCTCTCACTGAATATGATAAGTTCCGGGTCATTCAAGACCGTGAAATTATGTCCGACTTTGACCGTCAGATTGAGTTGCTGTTTGGCAACAAGAAATAGAAGCAAAAATTCGTATCTTTGAATTTTTGTTATAAAGACAGTAAGATGAAGGGAATCTTCAGGGGCATATTCATAAGTCTGGCGCTGCTTGCGGGGTGCGGGCTGCGGGGGTGGTGCTTCACGCCAATTTCGTTCTTGTTTATTTCCGAATGTATTTTGCCTATATCTTAGGACTTCACCACGATTTCTCATTACCTTACGATTCTGATAAGTTCTATTGACTGATTGTGGGGCATTTGTCTCGTCTTCTACACCGAATAGAATATTTAATATTGATTTTTTCTTTTTTCTGATTGGGTGTTCTGATTCTGTGTCAGCTTCATGTGGTGATACGATATTGCCTTTGGCAACATACATGTCATCATTACTACTGTCTTTATGTACGTTGTCCGCTTCTATTTTTTTTGAACTGTCTTTCACCTTTTTGCCTTCTCGGTCAATCTCCCAAACTTTGTCTTTGCGATATACTTTGCAAGTGCCATTTTGGAAATCGTCCACTCTGTCATATTCTTTTGGCTTAATAGCAACATTCCCTAATTTATCAATGAAGAGGAATTTGCCATGCTCGTCGACAACCGCTGCCAATCCCTCTGAATAGTCATGTGCTTGTGAATAAGCGAAAGGTACAGTTTCTTTTCCCTCTTCATTTAGAAAGCCATACTTATCACCAACTTTAGCCACTAACATATTATCAGAATACATACCCAACGAATCGTATTTCACAGGTATGAAATCTTCACCATTTGCTTTCAGCATACCCACCTTGCCGTTATTGCGTACATACATATTCGATTGGAATGCCATGCTTGGCATCTTCTGCTCTGACAAAGTGCTACCATCTATTTCTACATTATCATATATGGCTAATTGGATTGTCTTGTTGCTTGTGTCAATTATTCCCCATTTTCCATTTGCTTTATAGAAAGCCTTACTTGTTTTGATAGGCGAGAGGTATTCATACATACAAGGGATGATAGTCTCGAATGTAGACCCGCTTATAAGTCCTGTCAATCCGTTACGGACAATGTATATGTAATCTGTAGATGGGCAGTCTGTGGATGGTAGCTCTATTGATTTGTTTTCAGTCAAGATATATGCTTTATCTATGTCACATGGTTGCAATTCTTTGCCATCATCGTTGTAAATACCAAGTTTGCCGTCCTTTTCTACCCATATGATATTGTAGCCGTTACTTGTGTGGCAAGGGTTGCCAACTTTGGAATAGTTGACGCTTTTGACAGGTCGTATTCGATAATGTTCATACCTGTTATCAATTTGAGGTTGAAAATAACGTGAGTCCATTAACAAATATATTCCGCCTTGTTTTCCCTCTACAGTTAAAAGACTTCCTGACCAATATCCTATTCTGTCTCTGTTTGGTGTATCGAATACAGCCATATATCCATTGTTAGAGCTAAGATGTTGCGTTTTTCTGTAAAGTGGGAAATATAGCTTGTTGTGATTGGTTTTACTTTCTATCACATAATATTCTATTTCAGCCTCGTCTGATTGGCTACTTACTTTTATAAAGAAACCACCATTGTCAGCAGAAAGTACATTTCTTTCTTTATCAGCACTGAGTTTCAAGTTCCCTATATACAAAATACCATCCTTGTATTTGTATACTCCTTCGTAAGTTGTGGTTATACGCCCCTTGTCTGAGGATATGATATTAGCAATAGGACCATCAAATTTTATTGAGTGCCAATTGCCGCCACCTTGCCACATCCATTGACCATAAATCCATGTAGGGACACCATACGAATCAATAGCAGGTAAATTTCTTCTTGCTTTAAATGTGCTTATTCGGCTATTCTTAACAAGTCTTTCTATTTCCTTGTACGTTGGAAGACGATATTCGCTTCCTAATTTTGAAGTAGTAATGTCAAAAGAAGGATTTCCTGAGATTTCGACAGATGGATTTACTCCTCCGTATTGAGAGAGGTTTGTACCCACAGCTTTGCCTGTTATATCTCCCCATCCATAAGTATCACCTATTTGGTCTTGCTCAAGTATGACAAAACTTCCATCCTTTAAACTCGCTAAATCACCATTTGCCCACAATAGTACATCCCCATTGTCGGCTCTAACTCCCATATCTACAAAATATTTGTCGTTTTGGGCAATAATACCCAAAAATGAAATTGACCACAAGAAAGTACAAATTATAGTCCTCTGTATTTTCATCTTAGCTTTATTTGACGCACCTTCAGCCCAAACAGTGCTGTTAGTAATTTGATATTAGGGAGCATAAAAAGAAAAGTGAGGCTTTATTGCTCCTTCTCCCTCTGTGTGACGGCTTGGACTCCGTTGGTTTATGGAAAAAGGAGAATAAGCCCCACCTGTACGTATCTCGTCTTTGTATACGAATACACGCCAAGTAGAGGCATATTCTCACTACACTCCAATAAACCATTTTTGCGAAAGTGTCCAAGTTTCACACGGAGGAGTATGGCGAAATACGCTTCTCTAAATATGTCCGTCAATAAAGCCTATTTCGGCAATATGACACAGCAAAGGTAACTAAAAATGTTGAGACTAAAGAATAAATAGAATTGAAATTGATGTTTTGTGTCTATATTTAGAAAAAATTCACTTTATCCGTGTAATCTATACTGCATCTGTGTCACAATAACCTTTTAGATTTGATTGATACAATAAAACAAATGTATCAGAACCCAAACAAAGATTATTTTGATACAATTGGAATTCTGATACAAAAGTTCTAAAATTGATACACTTCTTCGACTTGTATAGTTTGGCTTGTTTGCCTTGCTTCTCTTGCTTTCTTTTCTCTCTCTGCCATATCATACAGCCTCTGTTCATGTTCGTTTGGTTCAAATAAGGCGTTGAAGAATTTATCGTCTTCATTCTGAATGTTATACCTTATTATATATAGTGGGCAACCACGTTTGCCTTGTTAGGTCTTTAAAACTACATACATCTACACCTTATTATATATATAAGGGCTGATGTTGATTGTCTTGTTGAGACTTGAAATCAATTGATTTTAAGTCGAATAAATCTTGTAAGTAGCTGATTGTCGCGGAGGTGTCCGATGCTTGTGCTGTCCCCGATAAATATCCCCGACAATAGCTAACTCTCTGAATATCAGATATAGAGTATAATTGAGTGGGAATAAACTCATTGGGTCTTTATAGTGAATATAAAAATTTTATATAGCTATACTTTTCGTGCTCTGAAAGTGTAAACATCTATTGCTACATTATAGCGAGGTTTGTTCTTTCAGAGCACATTTTTTTTTGTTCGTCTCAGTTGTCTTTGTCTTCCTTCATGTCATCTTTTGTCGTCCTCTTAATAGTTCCGTTTTGCAGTAAAATGCATAAGACTGCGCGTCATTACCGCTTTTATCTCGCCCCATTTTTGCTTGTCATTTATTTACTTATAATAATTGTAGTTTTTGTCTATTAAAAAGTTGTTGATTTGAAAAAAATGTGATAACTTTGCATTTGATAAACTGTGCTCTATTATTTTAAAGGGCTAAAGTTTTTATTTTCAAGGTTTTAATATAAACTCTCATAATAGTATTTATGAAAAAATTGATTTTTCCGTTTTTTCTCATGACATTGGTAGTGTTGTTGGGAAGTTGTGGTAGCGCAAAGAAGGTTGCGTATTTTCAAAATGTAGATACCGTTAACCTTGCAAAGTCGCGTGGTCTTTATGACGCGAAGATTATGCCTAAGGATCTTCTTACAATCACAGTAAACACAACAGACCCTCAGGTGGCTATCCCGTTCAACCTAACGGTGCAAAGCACCTTGAGTAACGGTGGAAGTCTTAGTGGAGGCGGAGGCTCTCTTCAAACTTACCTCGTTGATAATGACGGAAATATTCAGTTTCGTGTTGTAGGACGTATCCAAGTTGCTGGTTTGACAAAGAGCCAGTGTGAAGATAAAATTAGAGAAAGCATACTCCCATATCTCTCAAAGACAGAGAATCCGGTAATTACTGTTCGTATGTCTAGCTATCACGTTACCGTCATTGGTGAGGTGAATAGTCCAGGTGTTGTTCCTGTTGCCACAGAGAAGATGAGTGTGCTTGAAGCCATCGCCTCTGCCGGCGATCTCAGCATTTATGGTAAACGTGATAATGTTCTTCTCATTCGTGAGGATGCTACTGGTCAGAAGACGCAGCATCGTTTGAATCTGAACGATGCCAACATTATCAATTCTCCTTACTATTATCTTCAGCAGAACGATGTGGTTTATGTAGAACCTAACAGC
>OIYG01002038.1_pt1 | contig 13765 bp, 12 predicted proteins | sample 1587861 | NCBI WGS metagenome assembly OIYG01 (sample SAMN03283272) | human gut metagenome | biome: human-associated habitat; material: feces | host: Homo sapiens | place: Peru | collected 2012 | reverse complement strand
AGCCCCCGCCAAGAGCAGAAAGACCTGCACCGCCGCTTTTTTTCTGTGATTCATTCGGATATCCCCTTTCGCGTTTTCAATCACATCATACATCGCGGGAGTTAAAATCCCCGTTAAGAACGGAAACTTAACAAAAAATTTATCTGCCTGTGTTATAATGAAAAATGGAAAACGGTTTGTTAAAATGAAAAAGGAGGATCGCCATGCATCTTTTGGTGGTAGAAGACGAGCGCGCACTGTGCGAAACAATCGTAAGAAGCCTCAGACGGTTGGCTTACAGCATAGACTATTGCTATGACGGCGAAAAAGCTCTCGAGCTGCTCGGGAGCGAAAAATACGACCTTATTATTCTGGACTTAAATCTGCCGAAGCAGGACGGCATGAGCGTGCTGCGCAAATTCCGTCAATCGGATCGCGAGACCCGCGTTCTGATACTGTCCGCGCGCAACGAAGTAGCCGACAAGGTTGCGGGACTTGACGCGGGCGCGAACGACTATCTTTCAAAGCCCTTTCACCTCGCCGAGCTGGAGGCGCGTATAAGAAGCCTGACGCTGCGGCAGTTTACTCAGCGCGACGTTGTTCTTACCTGCGGAGCGCTGTCCTTTGACACAAAAGCCCGCACCGCGAACGCGCAGGGAGAGCCGCTGACGCTGACGCGAAAGGAGACGGGAATTTTGGAATATCTCATGCTCAACCAAGGTCGGCCCATAAGCCAGGAGGAGCTTATAGACCATGTTTGGGATAACAGCGTAGACAATTTCAGCAATTCCATAAGAGTGCATATTTCGGCGCTTCGCAAGAAGCTGCGCACCGCTCTCGGCTATGACCCGATAAGGAACCGTATCGGTGAAGGATATCTTATTGAGGGGGCAGAAGAATGAAAAAGCTTTCCCTGCAATGGCGCATAACGCTTATGTCATCTCTGCTCATATGCGTCGCCTGCGTTTTGATGAATCTGCTGCTGTGCTATTCTGGCATACATTATATGGATTCTATAGGCAACTTTGTTCAGGAATACAGCGACGGAGCGTCCGCCTCGGAAGCTGTTCTCTTTGACCCGTCTCTTGCCGGAATGGATAAGGAATTTACCATTGTAGTGCACGGAGCACAGGCGGATTTTTGCAGAACAAACTGGTATATAACGGCCGCCGTGACGCTTTTAAGCGGCATTTTGGCATATTTTATCAGCGGGCACACGCTGAAGCCCCTTCGCAGTTTTGCTTCGCAGGTTGAAAAGGTTCAGCTTAACAATCTCAGCAATATGCAGATTTCCGACAACGGCTTGGCGGAGTTCCGTGAGCTCAGCCTTTCCTTTAACCGTATGCTGGAGCGCCTCGACTGCGCATTTGATGCGCAGCGACAGTTCACGGGAAACGCGGCGCATGAGCTGCGAACGCCTCTGGCTCTCATGCAGGCGCAGCTGGAGCTGTTCGCCGCCGAGAATCCCGATGTTTTGCCGGAAACCGCTGAATTTATCACTCTTTTGCAGGAGCAGACGGAAAGACTTACGCAGATGACTCAGACGCTGCTCGAAATGAACGGCTTGCAGTCCGTGCCGAGAAACGATTTTATCGATCTCACCCCGATGATAGAGGAAATATTTGCGGATATCGCCCCGCTTGCCGAAAGCAGCGATATAACCTTGGAATATGACGGACAAGGCACAATGACGGGCAGCGACCCGCTTATATACAGGCTTATTTTTAATCTTACGGAAAACGCCGTCAAGTATAACAGGACGGGCGGAAAAGTGCGGATTTCCGTTAATCAAGACGAAAACGGAATTGAAATAAAAATCAAGGATACCGGCTGCGGCATCCCCAAGGAATATCAAAGGATTATTTTCCAGGCATTTTTCAGAGTCGATAAGTCGAGAAGCCGCGAATACGGCGGTGTCGGGCTGGGGCTTTCGTTGGTTTGGGAAATTGCCGAGCTTCACGGCGGAAAGGTGTATGTTGAGGAGAGCTCGAACGAGGGAACGACGATAGTTGTCAAATTCCCGGCATAAGAGCATAAGGCAATCATAATGAGGGGGAAACAAAGTTGAAAAACATGGACTTCGTTTTTTTCCACGGCTATGACAGCGTGATTTGGCGCGGCTACGAAAAATGCGGCTTGCTTGACCGATTTTCGGGGGTTCGTTTCTGCCAGTCACTAATGCTGCCCGACTGCAAAAAATTCAATGCACTTGCCGCAAAAGGCGGAGAACTGTACAGCCTGATAACAGAAACCGGCTTGCCTTGGTATATCGACAGGCTTCAGGGCGGAGCATATATCGAAGAATATCCGTATGATATGAAAACCGTCGATTCGCTCGGCAATTTTTACGGTTTTCAGATGCACGAGTGGATGTCGAATATGCGCTCGGATTATGACAAACTTAAAAATCTTGACGCGTCCGATTGGAACGAAAGAGCCATAAAAAAAGAAATTCTGCGGCAGTTCCCTTTTGAGAATATTTTTCTTGAGGCTGCGACCGCAAAAGAATATGCGGAATGTTTCCCCGTGCCGTCGTGCTTTGAGCAGCTTTTAGACAACGCGAGAAAGCTTTTTTATATGCGTATGAAGTTCACTTCGGGACGGCTTTTGCCCTGTGACAGCGCGATGATGGCGCCTAATCTTGAATTTAAGCTCGGAGCGCAGAGAATTATGCCCGAAATAGGAGCGCAGACACCGGACGCCAACATTCAGCTTGCCTATGCAAGAGGTATGTCAAAAGCTTATAAAAAGAGTTTCGGAGCTTATTACGAGCCGTGGGGCGGACGACCTTTTTCCGTGTGCAATTATCACGCGAACGGCGAAAACGAATGGAATATCAAGGGCGGAGATTTTCCGTTTGAATCGTCGGGCTGCAACGGAGGCAGCTCCCGTTCTCTGCACGAAAGAATACTAATATACGCCTACCTCTCCGGCGCGGAATTTATCAGCGAGGAATGGGGCGTTTACAACACTTTTTATGACAGCAAGAACTTTGTCCTCTCCCCTTACGGAGAAGTTAAGCGTGGTTTTCTGCGTTTTGTCGAAAAGTATCGGGCGGGAGAATTTTTTGCTCCCGTGGCAATAGTTCTGCCCGAGGACATGCCCGTTCTTCCGAGCAGGGATTGCGGCGAGTGGCTCGGAGAGGCCCCGTATAAAGACCTGCAAAGGCAGAAAAAATATACGTCCGCATGTCACGGCATAGACGAACTTATGGGCGTGTCGTGCTCACGATACGGCAACGAGAAAAAAACGCTTATAAACAGCGATATACCCGACGCTTTTGACATTATCCATGCCGACTGCGAATCGGTTTTCGGCGAATACAAATATCTTGTTGACCTTAGCGGAGACAGTGCTTTTGCAGATAAGCATCAAAATGCCGTTAGCGCAGAAGAAGCGAAGCGGCTCATAAAAGAAGTCATGCCGATTTGGGTTACGGGCGGAGTACATTGGTTTATCGGCAAAATATCCGACGGCTGGTATCTGACGGTATTCAATAACGACGGAATAGATAAGAGCGTTGACGGCGGCGAGGTGCAGATAAAAGACGCGCGCCGCGTTGCGGTAATCGATATAAAAAATCGCTCCTCGCTCACCGGACTTGAGGGCTGTCGGGATATCACCTTGACCGACGGCAAGTACTGCGTACCGATAGATGCGGGAGACTATTTCTTCGCAAAAATCGTATAATTCGTATAATTATATTACGCGATATAAATGCAGTAAAAAGCAAAAACCACCGCTTAGCGGTGGTTTTACTTATGCCGATAAAAACGGCACAGTCGGCTTTTATCTGGCTGTGCCGTAAGGCTGTGCTTTTTTTCAGCAATAAAACTCCATGGGATAAGTGAGATACTCGTTGGGATCAAGCTGATCGGCCGTGACGTAACCCGCGGGTGCGCAGAGAAGCGCGGGGATACGGTTGACTACCGTAGCGCAGGTATGCTCGACCGTTGCGGGCTTTACGACGTGGAATTCGGTGTTCGGCTCGCCCGTAATCTGCCAGTCGCACATATCGCCGTCATCGGGACCGTAGACCTTGCCTATAGTCTCCTCTTCGATTGTAATGCCCTGCATCGTTTCGATAGTCACGACGGCGGACATTCCTATGCAGCGTCCGGCTTCGATAGTCTTGCCGAGAGTCTCGGAATAAATATCGCGGTCAATAATGCACGGCACGTGCTTCTGGTCAATGGATTTAATTGTCAGCCCGAGCTTGTTGCAGATAGCCTCGCTTGCGTTCCAGGCATATGACGGCTCAAACACATCGGGATGAGCTATCTTCTGCTCGAACTCCTCGGGCGTCAGATCGCAGCCGTGAGCGTTGGCAAGCGCCAAGCCGTATTCATCGACGTTGTAGCTGTATGCACCCTTGATTTTAGTAATCTTATGGCAGCCTCCGGCAACAAGACCGACCATGTTGATCCAGAAGATATCCTGCATACCGCTGCCGGTTATTGTGCAGTTATTCGCTTTTGCGATTGCATCAAGGCGGTTTGTCTGCACCGCAGCCGTCGTCCAGGGATAAATAGCCTCTTCGCACGTTGTAATAACATTGATACCGCGCGAAACGCATTTTTCAACGTGAGTGTAAATATCGTCTATAAAACTGAACAGCGTAACGATCGCAACATCAGCGTCGCTCTCGTCAAGAACCTTGTCGGCGTTGTCGGAGATTATAACGCCTGTCTTAATACCCAAGCCGGCAAAATCGCCGACATCCTGCCCCACTACCGCGGGGTTAACGTCAATCGCACCGACTATCTGTGCGCCGTGCTCATGTAGGTAGCGAAGAATGTACTTGCCCATTTTTCCACAGCCGTACTGTACAACTTTAATTTTTTCCATAGAAATTTCCTCCTATACTGCAATTATTATTTCGGCGGATACGCCGCCTCCTGCAATTATAGTATAAACCCTCTTCTCGGTTGAGAGTCAAGGAAAATCGTGAAAAAATTATCGATTAAATTCTACCGGTACCTGCAGGCGCAAAAACATATTGCGTCGACTGTCGTCAAAAACATTGAATTCCGTCATTATTTCGCAAAAATAGTCCCCGCAGACGGTTCGGTTATTCTCCTTGCAGTGCCGCAGCAACAGCTTTGCATATTCAACCTCATCGTCAAAGCTGTCAAGATAGACGCAGGCATACATACCGCTGTCGACAATAACGGTTCCCTGCAAAGTCGGCTGATCCCGATAACCGACAAAAACAAACGTATCCTGCGGAACAAAGTTTCCGTTGATGAAATCCTCTTTTTTTATCGATGTGCCGACATTATATGAGTGCGCCTGCAAAAATCCGCGCTCCATAAGCGCCTTGCGCAGAACGACAAGCTCCTGCTCGAAGGCGCGCAAACCCTCCTCGTAAAAATTGCAGGCACACGGCACGCCCCAGATATAACGCCGATCGATATATTCGAGAACAACCGTGCCGGTTTCGGGCGATTTGCGGTACCGTTCGATAGAGGCTATGGCGCGCTCCACCGCGTCGTGCTGCGCCCGAAGCTCGCGCATCTGACGGTGCAGCTGCTCGTTTTTTTGGGTCAGTATCGTCTCTATCAGCACTATATCCTCTTTTTCGAGCACGTCGCCTATCTCTGTGAGACTCATTCCGAGCTCCTTCATATAGACTATCATATCGAGACGCGCGTTCTGAGCGATATCATAATAGCGGTATCCCGTCTCCGGGTCTTTATACTTCGGCTTCAACAGTCCCAATTCGTCGTAGAGCCGCAGCGTCGCAACCGACAAATGGCTCATTTCGGCTGCTTTTCCTATGGACATAAGCCCGTTATCCATTGCTATCCCTCCGCAAAACTCTGTTCTTACTTTAGAGTTTAGCAGTTTTTTCCGATGCCGTCAAGCTTTGGAAAAAGGGATAAGGGAAAATTTCACATGATATCTCTCCGCCGACTAATTATATTTTACCCGGGCGGCCTTTTTATTCAATCGGCTGTCCATCCGAATTTATATGTATGTTAATACAAATCAAGATTGCAGCTTGCTTTTTTCGGTAAATTTGTTATAATCATGAAAAAAGCAGGTTGGAAAGGAAAAATAATATGGACGTTTATCTTGTGAGGCACGGAGAATCTTTATCCAACATCGGTGAATCGCGCGAATTCGACAGTATGCTCTCCCCGAAAGGTGAACAGCAGGCGGAATGCCTCGGTCGGTATTTAGCGAACGTAAAGTTTGACAAGATATATTCAAGCCATATGTGCCGAGCCGTGCAGACGGCGGCGGCCGGTTGCACGGCATCAGGAGGGAAATCCCGAAATTATTATTGTCCCGGAATTCTGCGAAACGGAGACGCCCGGTGATTTTGAGGCAAACACAGAGCTTCTCAGGTCGGTCTACCCGAAGTTGAACATAACAAAAACGAGCATGGGAAATGGCTGCGGCGCGGATATAGAGCGTCTTGAATATGCGGTTGATAAGTACATCAATCTCCCCGGATATTCGAACGCCACGGAGACGGTTGTCACGGACGGAAAGCAGAAAAGGTATAATCCGGAAAAAATCCTTATCGTCTCTCACGCGGGAGCTATCTGCTATATGCTGAGCAGCCTCGTGAACTTCCGTTACGACATAAACGTAAATATCGTTCAACACAATACCTGCATAAATAAATTCGAGCTTTTTTTGATAAACGATGTTCCGCGCAAAAGATTTCTGAGATATAACGACGTTCCGCACCTGCCGCAGGAGCTTCGCCTTGAAAGTCAGTTCTAAAATTCCCGATTTATTTAAACTTTATTCTGAATGTTTTGACCTCGTTCGGCTTTATATCAAAGACAAACGACTTTTCGCAATGAGAAAGCGACTCGCCGTCTTTTTCCATAAGATTGCATTCCGTGACGCTCTCTATTTCCTTGCAAAAGTCTATTTCGCATTTTCCTCTTGAGGAATACGCCTCAAACACGCGCAGAATGTATCCGTCGTCATTCTGCGCTTTTTTAAACGCATCGAGAACAACGCCTTTTCTCTTAACGGAGATAAGCCGTTCGCCGTCATGCGAACCGACAGCGGAATAAACAACCGCGGGCGGGTTGTTGAGCGCATAGGCAAGCTCGGATATCCCCGCCTCCTGCCAAGTGCCGGCATGGGGAACGAGCGAATATGTAAACTCGTTATACCCTATGTCTCCCGTGGGGTCGGGGCAGATCGGCGCACGCATAAGTGTTATGTCTATATTGTTCTCGTGAACAGAAAAGCCGTATTTGCAGTCGTTGAGAACACTCACGCCGTAGCCGGACTCCGAAAGGTCGACCCATTTGTGCATACATGTCTCAAATTTTGCAAGATCGTAGGAGGTATTATAATGAGTGGGGCGCTGTATGGAGCCGTGCGCGATTTCGCTCGTTGAGGAGCAGCTTCTCACGCCGACGGGGAAATTCACCTTGAGCACCTTTTCCCTCTCGTGCCAGTCAACGGCGGTTCTGAAATCTATTTGACGCGAATCTTTTTTTAGTGAAATATACTGTGTAACGGTCGATTTGTTAAACTTTCTTAGGATTTTAAGCTCGCCCGCGACACTGTCGCTTCTGACGACTTCTACGCTCTCGGCTGTTTTAAGCGGATACGGAGTCATCCGATAATCGAATTCGAGATTCCATGCGCTCTCGTGGATGGGCTTGTCCTGATAGATACACAGTGTATTGCCGACAGCAGCAAGCACCTCTCTGTCGTTTTCCTTGTCAAATACGGATGTTATCTCGCCGTTATTGTCAAATTCGACCCTTAAAATATTATTTTCAAGCAGATTTTTTCCTGACTTGACACACGGTTGTGTCGGATGCTCGCTCTTTGAGAAGCGGTATGTGCGTCCCGAGAGCGACGGAATATTTTCGGCAACAAACGAAATATAATCGCCCGTTTTATCCGACAGCTTGACGCACGGAATCTGTTCGTCCGCATATTCAACGCCGTTATATCCCCCGGGAAGCTTTATCTTGACTTCACCCGTATACGGTACATTCAGATAGTTTACAACCGTAAACGCTTCCGGGTCACGCTCGGAGAACAGGACGTTCAACTTCTCGTTTATAAGCTTTTCAAGTCCTCTGTTTAGCTCAGCGTAGTCCTCTCTCGCATTCTCATATACCTCGTGGATGCTCGAGCCGGGAAGAATATCGTGGAACTGATTTACAAGCAGTATTTTCCACAGCCTTTCAAGCTCTGCGCCGTCATAATCGCTTTTCCCCATGAGCTCGGCGGCGGATGACAATATCTCCGCGTTTCTAAGTGCAAACTCACCGCGCCTGTTGTTTTTCTTGACGAACGCCTGACTTGTAAATGTTCCTCTGTGATTTTCAAAATAGAGCTCGCCGTCGTAGACCGGGAATTCGTCGGCTTTTTTGCCGATTTCATCGAAGAATTCGTGTGCGGAGGAATTTACGGTTTCGGGAACGCCGGGGATATTTTTTAATGCCTCTGCACGTTCGAGCATATCGGTAGTAGAACCCGAACCGCCGTCTCCGTATCCGAACATCCCGAACGAAATGTCCGCTATAGACGACTGTCTGTTGCCGTTTCTGCATTCAAAAACACGGCCTACGTCATATTCGCCCTGATACGATACTCTCGTAAAATATGCGGTCACGTCGTCGCCGGAATGGGAGCGCCATTTGAACATTGAATGCAGGAACGCATTGGTATCGTTTGCGCAGAGCTTCGCGGTTATGAAATTTTTCATCCCGGATTTTTTTATAATCTGAGGAAGCGCCCAGGTAAAGCCGAAGCAGTCGGGAAGCCAATAGGTGTCGGAGTCAATTCCGAATTCTCTGAGAAAAAACTCTCTGCCGTAAAGGAGCTGCCTTATAAGACTCTCGCCCGAGGCTATATTCGTATCGGCCTCGACCCATGCGTTGCCCATTACCTCCCACTGTCCGGACTTTACTTTTTCTTTGATACGGCTGAAAATATCGGGCGCGTATTTTTTGACCATATCGTAAAGCACGGCCTGGCTCTGAGCAAATTTATACTCTGGATATTCGTCCATGAGCTCGAGAGTGTTCGCAAATGTCCTCACTGCCTTTCGCTCGCTCTCCTTTACGGTCCAAAGCCACGCAACGTCTATATGCGAATGGCCGCACATTATAACCTTTCCTGGATGATAATCGGGCAGCTCGCCGAGATGCTTGTTTAAAACATCAAACGCTGGCTTGACGCTGTCTAAAAAATCCTCGCGGGTGAAATCAAATCTTAACACATGGACGCTCTCGTCGACAGCTCTGTAAATTCTCTCGGCGATGACCTTATCATAAATCAACTCTACGCTGTCGAAAAGAGTTCTCACTTTATAGTAATAATCCTCGCACAGCTTATTAACACGTAAAATTCCGGAGGAAACCGCGTCATAATACGTTTCCTTGGCGCCTGCCATAGCGTCGTCGCAGAACCCGCCGCAGCATATTCCGCTCTCGGCCTCTATCTTTATATGCTTGCCCTCATACTTCTCGGGCAGCGGAATATTCTCTCTGCAGACCCAGCCGTTATGAAGCTTTGAGCTAACGCTGCCTATTATTTCGCCGTCAAATCTGATAATTGTCTCGCCGCCGAAATTCATGTTGAAATAGAGCTTCTCGCCCTGTGAGCATACGGGAACATCGCATTCGCACGAAAACCACGCTGCATCATCATATCCCCCGTGCCATCCGGAACCGACTTTGAAATCCTCCTCGCCGGGATATACAGTGAACCTGCCCTCGCCGTCGTATTTTCCGCGCCTTATTTTCCAGTTGTCAAGGCTGACAACGCTTTCGCTTATATAAGGCTTAATCAGCTCAATTAAATTGGAAAGAACTCTTCTGTTGATTGTAGGCAAAATCAGCACCTCCGTTTTTAGTATATAATATCATATATAATGGCGATGTGTAAATATATTTTTGTATCAAATATATAAAACAGCAGGCTTTTTGTTTCTCATATAATATTATGCAGCAGACTCTTGACATAGTGGTCGACATAGTGCAATATTTTAATATGGATTATAACACAAGAGTAGACCTTGTTTGCCAAAGCATGGCACCGACGCTCAGTATTCCGTGCCTTCAAGCGATATAATAACTGAAAAGCTTGAAAAGTCGAAAGCTTTTTGCTACACTTAAATCGGAATAATTCCGCCTATATAAAAAAGATTCTATACGGAAGCAAAACAGTCAGGTTTTCAAGCGAGCTTTTGAGCTTTTACAGGTTCGGATGAGGTAAAAACCTTCAAATAAAAAACAAGAAAGAGAGGTAAAATTATAATGAGAAATGTTTTTGTGAAGATTTTTTCGTTGCTCCTGTATATTTTCTCTATCCTCGCTTTGGGAGTGAAAAATCCTACTTTCCCGAATCCGTACAAAACCGTTGATATGTCGAAATTCGAGATGACGTTTGAAGAGGAATTCGACGGTGAACTCGACCGCAGTCTTTGGGTCGGTCATTACACATACGGCAAAACCTCATCCGTCCGCCGCGGCTCTTACTGGAACAATTACATGGCCTACACAGAAAACGGCAATCTTGTTATCCCCTTGAAATATCTCGATGAGGGCATGGGCGGAACGGGCGCCGGGTGGTACACGGCGGGGCTCGACACATCCTCGCGCGAGACGGGTTTTCGGCAGAAATTCGGCTATTTTGAGGTTCGCTGCATTCTTCCCAAGGGCGCGGACATCTGGAGCGCATTTTGGATGATGAACGAGGATGTGTTCAATGTCGACGGCTCCGGTCAGGACGGTACCGAGGTTGATGTAATGGAAAGCCCGTATTACGGACGTATACCGTTCAACAATGTCGTTTACTGCAATCTCCACTATGACGGCTACGGCGAGGCACATAAGGCCAAACAGGTCTCGAGAACCTATGTCAAGGGAAATCCCTATGAGGAGTTCAACACATACGGTGTCGAATGGAATGAGAAGGAATATATTTTCTATCTGAACGGCATGGAGTATGGCCGCAGCGATTTCGGCGGCGTTTGCCAAAATCCGCTTTTTCTTATTCTCTCCGTTGAAATGTACGGCGAGAACGGAGTTCCCTCAAGCAGAGACAAAAATGCGGATGAGGCGCAGTTTGTTGTCGACTATGTAAGAGCTTATCAGTACAAGGATTTGTTAAACGCAAAGTAAAAAATACCGCTGACTTTGTGCGTTCACGGCGCGGGTCAGCGGTATTTTTATTAGATTAATTAAAAAATCAATTCTTCGGCAGACTGTGTTTTTTGATTATAAATGTGATAATCACAGCCGCTATCAGATAGATAAGAGCAATGACAGTCTCCAATACGAGCGAATTGTACATGACAGAAAACCCGCCGCAATCTAAAAAAATTACAGCGGGCTCTGTTAAAAAGCCGAAAATCGTCATGTTTACAACTGTCGGAAAGAATCGGCAGCGACGGCAAGCGCAACCTTCCCCCGCTCTGATTTTCAATATAACAAGACGGTGTTACGGAATGACAATATATCATTTCTGATAAATTTTAACATAGTCAATAACCATCTGCGTAGAATAATCCTTTTCAAAATCCGCGCTGCCGGGAAGCTCGAGCGAAACTATTACTTCTTCGGGAATTGTCGAAACACCGTTTCCGAATGAGCTGCGAGCGCTTTCAACACCGTTTATATAGAAGATATATTCATCCTCCGTCCATTCAAGCCCGTAGGTGTTGTATTCGTTGTAAATATCATTGCCTACCTTAAATTTACCGAGTGTGCGGGAGTCGATATTCTCAACATCGTCATCCCACCCGTTGCAGTGAATTGTCTGTGTAACGGAATTGCGGCTTGAGGGAAGCTTTGCGTCGGCGCTCATGGCTTCAAAGATATCAATTTCAGCGCCGTAGATTCCGCCCTGAGAGATGTTGTGGTCATAGGGATTGTTGGGCGACTGAATCCAGAATGCGCTCCAAAAGCCCTTATCTTTGTTGCATTTGCAGCGGATCTCAAAATATCCGCGCAGATAGTGCTGCTTTAGGCTGATCATGCCCGAATACCAGCCGGCGCCGAACTTGCCGTCCTCGAGATATTCGGCGGTGAGATATAAATTTCCGTCTCTGACCTCCGCCTGGCTCTCCGCATTGAAGCCGTAGCGACGGGCACCGACACCTCTGTGTTTCCAAACATCGGTGTTAAGAGTGTCGCCGTCAAAGTCATCAAAGAAAACAAGGCTGTAGCCGTCAAGATTCAATTCTTGTCCCCTCGGCGTGCGCGGCGTATCAAACGCAAGACAGCCGAGCAGTTCGATAACGACCATGAATCCGACAAAAATCTTTTTTATAGAGAATCCGTTTGAAAAGAAATTTTTGAAAAATTCAACGGCATCATACACGGCGGCCTTCTGACGGAACGCGAGCTTCAACAAATCCAAAAACTTGTCAAAATACATAAATACAACCTCCTCAATATCATAATTCATCAAATTTATTATATCATCGAAAAAAACTTTTGACAAGACAATACACAAACACGCACCGTGAATTTGTCATAGTTGAGGTGCTTTTTATCGCAGCTGTTGACAGAAAATTTGAAAATTTGCCAAAAACCTGCCGTAATCGCGTAGAATTTATGAAAAAAACAAAAATAGTATTGCCATAGTCAAAATCTCATGTTATAATGGCATTGGCATAGCATACCAATATGTCATAATCTATTTTGGAGAGGTAATTTTTATGTATTGCAAAAACTGCGGAACTATGCTCAACGACAACCAGGAATTTTGTGCAAACTGCGGCGTTAAGGCAGGCGGCGGCGGAAGATTCTGCCAGAACTGCGGAGGAGAGCTCATGCCCGGCGCTAACGTTTGCGAGAAGTGCGGCGCTCCCGTAAACAATCCCGAGACGCCTCCCGTAACTCCTCCCCCTGCAAACGGTCAGCAGAACGGCGCCGTATCCGGCGAATATCTCAACGGCAAAGACAAGACCACAATGGCAATTATCTGCTTCTTGTTGGGCGGTTTGGGTATTCACAACTTCATGATGGGCGAAAACAAAAAGGGCATTGTTAAAATTGTGGCAAGCCTTTGCTTCGGCGTCGGTTACATTCTTGCTATCATTGATTTTGTTAAGATTCTTACAGGCAGCTATGTTGTTGACCCTGAGAAGCTGTTCTAAGTGAAGCTACGGTTCAAAGAACTTTTGCCGAAATTATTTTTCATTGTTTTGCTCGGTATCGGTTATTTGATTTCATCTGTTACCGGTATCGGATGCATATGGAGGCATTTTTTCGGTATACAATGCCCCGGTTGCGGTTTTACACGGTCGATTTTGTGTGCGTTACATTTTAATTTTACAAGTGCGTTTCATTTTCATCCGATGTTTTGGTCGTTTCCGTTTATGGGAATATATTTTCTGATCGGCGACAGAGTAAAAAGCAGGTTGCTCGACGGCTTTATGCTCGCTATTGTGATCGGCTTTTTCGCAACATGGGCAATAAGAGATATCTTCCCGTTGCTTACATAATCTGTTTAACAATTCAGGTTGAAATCCCCGTTCTGCGGAATGGGGATTTTTTCTTTTTATTTCACAACTTGAAAAAATTGCTATTGTTATTATGTAGCATATTATTGAATATAATTCTGCATTAAATATAATCCGGCCGTATTCATTTACGGCGGATCAGTTATAATTACTATAAAACACACAATCCCCCGCCGCAGAAACATTCTGTGACGGGGGTTGTTATATGCAGGAACAGTCAGAAAACCTTATTTTAAGCGGTTTTCGGGCATAGAAAAAGCCCACCGTAATTCTATCAAAATTACGGTGGACTTATGGCAAATGACTCTAATTTTG
>OIYG01002031.1_pt1 | contig 13804 bp, 14 predicted proteins | sample 1587861 | NCBI WGS metagenome assembly OIYG01 (sample SAMN03283272) | human gut metagenome | biome: human-associated habitat; material: feces | host: Homo sapiens | place: Peru | collected 2012 | reverse complement strand
AAAAGTCCTCCTTTCTAGAAAGAGAACTTTTAAAGTTTTATATAAAATAAAAACTTACGAACTTTTAAGTCCGTAAGTTGTTTTCAAATGGAGCAAGTGAGCGGAATCGAACCGCCGTCTCAGCCTTGGCAAGGCCGCATACTAACCGCTGTACTACACCTGCGTTCGTTAATAATATATCAAAATTGAAAGATAATTGCAAGTCTTATTGACTTGTTTTTATTAAAATAATATAATTTTGGTATGGAGTTGACGAAATGTTAGGAAGTATTATAAGTTTTATAGGACAAAGTTATGAAGAAAGTAGACATATATACAACATTATAGGTAGTGTATTAGGTATAATGTTAGCATATAAGGCAATTTATTATGCAATAGGATTTTTATTTACAAGAAAATTTAAACCTGCTAAAAAAAATCATAAGTATGGAGTTTTAGTTGCTGCTAGGAATGAAGAGACTGTTATAGGTAATTTACTCGATAGTATAAAAAAACAAGATTATCCTAAAGAATTAATTGATATATTTGTTGTTGCTGATAATTGTACTGATAAGACAGCAGACATTGCTAGAAAACATGGTGCTAAAGTATATGAAAGATTTGATAATGAGCATAAAACAAAAGGTTTTGCATTACAATTTCTTTTTGAAAATATAAAAAAAGATTATGGAATAGAAAACTATGAAGGATATTTTATATTTGATGCTGATAATTTATTAAATAGAAATTATATTAGTAAAATGAATAATGCGTTCGATAGTGGAGAAAAAATAATTACATCGTATAGAAATACAAAAAACTTTGATGAAAATTGGATAGCAAGTACATATGCTATACATTGGTTAAGAAGTATAAGAAGTAATCATAGAGCACGTAGTATTTTACATTTAGCAACTAATATACAAGGAACAGGATTTTTATTTGCTAATGAAATAGTTAGAAATGGATGGAAATATACTGGACTTACGGAAGATAGAGCATTAACTGCTGATGCTGTAAGTCGTGGTTATGAAATTACATATCAAGATGAAGCAGAATTTTTTGATGAACAACCAATAAGTTTAAAAGTTGCTTTAAGACAAAGACTTCGTTGGAGTAAAGGTCACTTAATGGCTTTCGTTGAATCTGGGCCACAATTATTTATAAATATATTCTTTGGAAAATTATTTATAAAAGATAATTGGGGTAAAGAAGAAAAAAAACGTAATATATTTGGTAAAATTGTTGAATCCATTAGACATAGATTTGCATCATATGATACATTAATGCAATTAACACCTATTGTTGTAATTAACTTAGTAAGATGGTTAATAGTAAGTGTTATAATTTATGGATGCTATAGTTATACAAATGGTATAAAAAATTTATATGTATTTGGTGGTAGTACTATAGTTGCTAAATTCTTATCATTTATATTTAATAAACCTTATATAAATATTGAGCCTGGTATAAAATCATTTTTTGTTTCAATGTTAATAGCTATATGGTTAAGATTACTATACAGAATGGGCATTTATTTTGCAAATATGTGGAATGCTATTTATGTATTTATTACAGAAAGAAAAAGAATTAAAAAAATTCCATTTTTGAAAAAAGTTTTATATACATTTACTTGGCCTACGTTTGATATTATAGGAAGATATACAATATATTTAGCATTATTTGTTAAAGTTACTTGGAAACCTATACCTCATGTAAGTAAAGTTACTATAGATGAAGTTGATACTTCAGATGGGGTGAAGTAATGAAAGAGTATATAGATCAAATATTTTATGAAGGTTTAGGATATAGTTTATATGTTCCTGTTGAAAAACTTATAAATAAAATCAATAATAAAAAATTAAGCAAAATTTTAATAAATACGTATAAATTTTTATATTTTGTGTTTAGTTTAATAATTGCTTTAATTATTTTATATGTTAAATTATCGTAAAGTTTAGTAAGAAGTAAAGTGCTAAACTTTTTTTATTTTTTATAGTGTGATATAATTTGGTGTGCGAGGGATATGTTATGAAAAAAAGAAAAGTAAATAACAAAAATATAAAAGACATATTTAATAATTTAAAGAAAAATATAGTTAGATATTTTAAACATAATAGATTATTCTTATCTTACTTATTATTAAGTTTTATAAATTGTTTTGTGGTAAGATATTTAACAGTAGGTAATTGGTATAATTATAAAACTTTATTTATAGATTTATCTGTTAACGCAATATTGGGTAGTTTTGTATATTTATTTAAAGTTAATAAGCAATATTATTATTTAGCAGTATTAATGTTTTTGAATACGTTTGTGTGTACTGTAAATGCTATTTATTATTCTTGGTATTCTTCATTTGCATCATTTAGTTTATTATCTGCTTTAGGACAAGTGGGTGAAGTAGGAGATGCAGTATTAGCAAAATTAAAGGTTATATATTTTATATATTTAATACCATTTGGATTATTTATATATATAAATAGTAGATTAAATAAAAAAGATTATTTTTCATATATGAGGAAGATAGAAAAAGGAAAAACAATGTTTGTTTCTACATTAGCTATATCTACTATATTACTAGGACTTAATATGGCTATGGTTAGTAAAGGAAGTTATAGTAGTTTACAAAAGCAATGGAATAGAGAAAGTATTGTTAAAAGCTTTGGTATTATAATATATCAAGGTAATGATTTATTTCAAACTAGTTATAGTAAAATGAATAGTTTATTTGGTTATGATGAAGCTGCTAGAAAGTTTGTTGATTACTATAATAATAGAGAAGTAGAAGAAAGTGATAATAAATATACAGGAATGTTTGAAGGTAAAAATGTTATTATGATGCACTTGGAAAGTATGATGACTTTCTTTGTAGATTTAAAAATAAATGGAGTTGAAATTACACCTAATTTAAATAAATTAACTAAAGAGGGATTATATTTTAGTAATTTCTATCCTGAAATAAGTGTTGGTACTAGTAGTGATACTGAGTTTACTGTTAATACAAGTTTGCTTCCAGTATCTAGTGGAACAGTTTTTGTTAGTTATTATAATAGAGAATATGTTAGTTTAGAAAAATTATTAAGTGATAAAGGTTATTATACATTTAGTATGCATGGTAATAAAGCTAGTATGTGGAATAGAAATAAAATGCATCCTAGTTTGGGTTATAAAGATATGTATTTTGAAGATAAATATAATATTGATGAAGTAGTTGGACTTGGATTAAGTGACCATTCATTCTATAATCAAATTATGCCTATACTTACTGATATAGAAAATAAAAATACTAATTATATGGGAACAATTATAACATTATCTAATCATACGCCATTTAATGATTTAGAACATTATCCAGAATTAGATTTAACGTATAAAACTACTAAATTAAATGAAGAAACCGGTGTGGAAGAAGAAGTAGTATATGATTATTTAGAAGGAACTAAATTAGGTAATTATATTAAAAGTGCACATTATGCAGATATGGCATTAGGTGAATTCTTTGATAGTATAAATAATAGTGATGCAATGAAAAATACAGTATTTGTTATGTATGGAGATCATGATGCTAAATTAAATAAAAGTGAATTTGATAGATATTATAACTATAACTTTGAAACTGGAGAGATTAAAACTAGTGATGATCCTACTTATATAAATTATGATTATTATCAAAATGAATTAAATAGAAAAACACCATTAATAATATGGAGTAAAAATAAAAAATTAAGAACTGAAGTTAAATATCCAATGGGAATGATAGATGTTCTTCCTACGATTTCTAATATGTTAGGTATTAAAAATGTATTTGCATTAGGACATGATATATTTGAAACTAAAAATGATAATATAGTACCATTTCCTAATGGAAATTACTTAACAAAAAAAGTATATTATAATGCTAGTAAAGAAGAATATATGCCTTTAACTAATGAACCTATAGATGAAAATTATATAAAAGAATGTAAAGATTATACTGAAAATATAATTGAATTATCGAATGATATAATAGTATATGACTTAATAAAGAATGAAAAGGATAGAATAAATAATTATGAAAAATAAGAATAAGAAAAAAAATAAGAATTTATTTAAAAATAAAAATTTTTGGTTGATTATATGTTCTATAGCACTTTTATATTTTATAGGTGGAATAGTTTATGTGAATTTAGATAGAGGTAGTAGTGTAAAAAATAATAAGAATGTAGATAAAGGAATATCTATTAAAGGTTTTGATTATATATTATATGAAGATGATATAGATATTTATAAAGATGAATTTAAAAAATTGAAGAAAAATTTAGAGAGTAGCAATATAAACTATACAGAATATGCTGAGAGTATTAGTAAAATGTTTGTTATGGATTTATATAGTTTAGATGCTAAAAAAAACATGTATGATGTAGGTGGAGTACAATTTGTGTATCCTGATATAAGAGATAATTATAAATTAAATGTTACTAATACATTATATAAATATATGAAAGATAATAGTGATGGTAAAAGAGAACAAGATTTACCTATGGTAAAAAGTGTTAGTATTAAAAATGAAGATGAAACAAAATATAAAATTGGCGAAGAAGAATTTAATGGTTATAAGATAAATCTTGACATAGAATATGTTAAGGATTTAGAATATGATAAAAGTGCTGAGATTATATTAGTTAAAAAAGATAAATATCTATATATAGTTGAAAAAAATTAGGAAGCATTTTGCTTCTTTTTTAGGAGGAATATTATGACTGATATTGAAATTACTAAAAAATTTAAAATGAAAGAAATTAGTGAGTTATGTGATAATCTTGATATGAAAGATTATGATATGTATGGTAAATATAAAGCTAAAATAAATAGAATAGATGCTAATAAAGATGGTAAAGTTATTCTTGTTACTGCAATAAACCCTACACCTTATGGAGAAGGAAAAACAACAGTTGCTATAGGACTTCATGATAGTATGAGAAAATTAGGATATGATTCTATGTTAGTTTTAAGAGAACCATCTATGGGACCTGTTTTTGGAGTTAAAGGTGGCGCAACTGGTGGTGGTTATTCACAAATAGTTCCTATGGAAGATATTAACTTACATTTTACAGGTGATTTTCATGCAATAACAAGTGCAAATAATTTAATAAGTGCATGTATTGATAATAGTATATATTTTGGTAATCCTCTTAGAATTAAAAAAGTATTATTTGAAAGATGTTTAGATGTTAATGATAGAAGTTTAAGAAATGTTAATGTTGGTTATGATACTAAATTTAATATAACTGCTGCAAGTGAAGTTATGGCAATATTTTGTTTAGCAAAAGATTTAGATGATTTAAGACGAAGATTAGATGATGTTATTATTGGGATAGATGAAGATGATAATGAAGTTTATTTAAAAGATTTAAATATAACTGGTTCTTTAATTGTATTATTAAAAGATGCTTTTAAACCAAATTTAGTTCAAACATTATATAATAATCCCGTTATTGTACATGGTGGGCCTTTTGCAAATATAGCACATGGATGTAATAGTGTAGTTGCTACTACTATGGCTAAAAAGATATCTGATTATGTAATATTAGAAGCTGGTTTTGGAAGTGATGCTGGTGCAGTTAAATTTTTTGATATAAAATGTAGAGATAATAATATTAATCCATATTGTGTTTTATTAGTTGCAACAATTAGAGCTTTAAAGTATAATGGTAATAATTCATTAAAAGATGGATTATGTAATTTAGGAGTTCATATAGAAAATTTATCTAAATTTAATCAAAATGTAATTGTTGTATTAAATAAATTTCCTGATGACTCAATAGATGATATTAATATAGTTCGTGAATACGTAAATAGTTTTAATATACCATTTACAGTTAGTACAGCTTATATTGATGGAAAAGATGGAGCTAGTGAAGTTGTTAAAGAAGTTATTAAATGTAAAGAAAAAGAATTGAATTTATTATATAAATTAAATGATACGCTTGAAGATAAAATAGATGTTATGTGTAAAAGTATTTGTAGATGTAATAAAATAGAGTATAGTGATATAGCAAAAGAAAAAATAAAAAGATATTCTAATATAGAATATCCAATATGTATTGCTAAAACACAATATAGTATTAGTGATGATGCTAAAAAACTTGGTGCACCTAGTAATTATACTTTGACTGTTCGAGATATAAAAGTAAATAATGGTGCTAAGTTTATAACTGTATATTTAGGTAATATACTTACTATGCCAGGTCTTTCAAAACATCCTAATGCTTGTAATATTGATTTAGTGAATGATGAAATAGTTGGAATATTCTAACTATTTTTTAATCTTCATCTAAATGCATTACTAAAATACCTATGTTGATTAAACCACATAAACCAACTAATGAATATACTATTCTAGGAATAATAGATTCACTACCAAATAAAGCTTCAACTAAGTTAAAATCTAATAAACCAATTAAACCCCAGTTTATAGCTCCAATAATTGTTATGCATAAGCATATCTTTTGTAATGTATTCATTTTAACCTCTTTTCTGTTCTTATTATGCATAGATTAAAATAAATTATACATTTTTATTTAATTTAATAATTTTTATTTTTTTATGTATAAATAATTATTTAATAAAATATATTTAATTAGAAAAGGGGAGTTTATGAAAAAGTATATAATAATATTATGTATGTTCTTAGGACTATGTGGATGTGGTAAAAGTGATAATGTTGTTAAAAAATTTCAAAATAAAATAGAAAAAGCAGATAATTATATTTTGAAAGGTAATATGTCTATTGTAAGTAATGAAGATACATTTACTTATAAAGTAGAAGCTAGTAAAAGTAAAGAAGGATATTATAAAGTTAGTTTAATAAATCAAACTAATAATCATGAACAAGTTATATTAAAAAATAAAGATGGTGTTTATGTTGTTACACCTGATTTGAATAAAAGTTTTAAATTCCAAAGTGATTGGCCTAATAATGGTAGTCAATCATACTTGATTGATGTTTTGTTAAATGACGTTATTAATGATGATAAAGTTCATGTAGAAAAAGATTATATTCAATGTAAAGTAAATTATCCAAATAATAATACTTTATATAGTGAAAAGATTTATTTAGATAAAGATTATGGAGTTAAGAAAGTTGAAGTATTAGATCAAGATGGTAATGTTAAAATAACTTTAAATGTTAATAGTATTAATTATAAGGCTAAATTTAATGATGAATACTTTTCTTTAGAAAGTTTAATAAGTGAAGATGAAGTTAAAGATGAACAAGATAATATAGACAAGAAAAATACTACAACTACTAAGAAAAATAATGGTGAAACTACTACAACTACGACAACTAAGGTTGGTGATGCAACTAATACAACTACAACAACGACTACTACAAAAGTTCAAAGTGAAGAAAATAATGATATTAAAGAGAATAACAATAATACTAATGAAGAGAATACTAGTAATATATTAAAAGATATAATTTATCCTTTGTATGTTCCACAAAATACACATTTAAGTACTGAAGATACTATTAGTACTGATAATGGTAATAGAGCAATATTAACGTTTAGTGGAGATAGTCCATTTGTACTAATAGAAGAAGTTAGTAGAAGATTTGATGAATTAGAAATTATACCAGTTAATGGAGATCCATTAATAATGAGTGATTGTATTGCTGCTTTATCAAATAATTCATTATATTGGACTAGTAATGGAATAGATTATTATTTAAGTAGTAATAGTTTAGATGGTAAGGAATTAATGACTATTGCTGAAGGATTAACTGGTACAAGTGTAATAGTATCTAGTGAAAAGTAAATTAAAAGTTTACTTTTTTTTATATACTTTAATATTAAAGCTAATTAAAACAAATGAAAAATAATGTGTAAGAACTGTTGATATGTTTAGTATTTTATCTTAAAATAAAATTAAATAAGCTTACTGAGAAAATAAAAATAACGGTTGAATTGAGAATGTAAGTTAGTTGGTTATAATTTATAACTTTCTAAACTTAAAACATTCTAATGAAAAATGTTTGATGTACATTACAAATTGAAATTAATTTAGAAAATTCGACAAAAAATGATATGTAGTTATGATAGAATATTAAATTAAAAAGGAGAAAAATAATGAATCAAGAAAAAATGTATTTAATTAATAAAATATTTAATAATGAAACTATTAGAACAGTATGGGATAAGGAAGATGAGAAATACTACATAAGTGTTGTTGATATAGTTGGTGTTTTAGCTGATAGTAAAGAACCTAGAAAATATTGGAATTGGCTAAAAAATAAATTATTAAAAGAAGAAAAATTTGAAATGTCTAGTGTTACTAGACAGTTGAAATTGAAATCAACTGATGGAAAATATCGTTTGACTGATGTTTGTGATATTGAAGGAATGTTTAGAATAATTGAATCAATTCCTAGTAAAAATGCTGAACCTATAAAAATGTGGCTAGCTAAATTAGGTAGTGAAAGAATGGATGAAGTATTCGATCCATCTATAAGTGTTCAACGTGGTATAGATATTTATCGTGCAAAAGGATATGAAGAAGCGTGGATAAGTAAAAGAATAAAAGGAATGCAAGATAGAAAAAAGTTAACTGATATTTGGAAAGAAGGAGGGGTAAATGGAATTAAAGAATATGCAATTTTAACTAATGAAATATATAAAGGTTGGTCTGGTATGACAGCAAAAGAATTTAAACAATTTAAAGGACTTAGAAAAGAATCTTTAAGAGATAATATGAGTGATATTGAAATTACACTTGCTGACTTAGGAGAAATTGCAACGAGAGAAATTGCTAAAAAACATAAACCACAAGGTTTAAAAGAAAATATAAGTGTTGCAAAACGTGGTGGTAAGATAGCAAATCATGCAAAAGTTGATTTAGAACGTGAAATTGGAGAGAATGTTATAACAAATAATAATAATCTAAATTATAGATATATTGATGATAAGGAAAAAATAGAAAATAAATAAAAAAAATAATTGATATAGGTATAGTAGTGTTAAAGTGAAAAGTAAATTAAAAGTTTACTTTTTTTCATATAATTTAATATGGAAGATATATTAAACAATGATTTAGCTAGGTTAAAATTTGAAGATATTTTATTTATTATTTTTATTATTGCAATATCTTTTAATGTAGTTGCTAATCAATTTCAGAAAAATTATGTTAATACAGGTAATAAAAAAGCTGAGAAGACTGCAAATGATATTTATTTGTTTGTTTTAATTGTTGTTTTATTAATATATTTATATTTTATTTATAGAAATTATGATGCTTATAAGAAGGCTAGTTCTAGTGCTAAAAAACTTTTTAGGATTAAATTACTTGGAAGTGCATTGTTAATTGCTGGAGTATCTTGTTTAATATATTTTCAAACTAATAATCCTGATTTTGTAGGAGCTCCATCTGTGTAAAATATGTGTTTAGTTTATTTAATAATTATTGTTTAATAAATGTCTTTGTACTATAATTTATATGATAGGAGGCATTGATATGAAATGTGTTAAAATAAATGGAAAGAGAGAATTTACTCAAGGTGAAATAGATAAACCTGTAAGTAAAAATGGAAGTGTTGTATTTAAAGTAGAATCATGTGGTATTTGTGGAAGTGATATTCATTATTGGGATATGGGTGAACCTGCTGGGTTAGTGATGGGACATGAATTTTGTGGTACTGTTATTGATCCTGGTTCTAGAGATGATTTAAAAGTTGGAGACAGAATTACTGGACTTCCAATATCTCCATGTGGTGTATGTCATGCTTGTAAGAGTGGTAATCCACAATATTGTAAATTAACTTGGAGTAAAGCAGTTGGTCTATCATTAACTAATCCTGGTGGATATGCAGAGTTTTCTAGTTGTCGAGCTGATATGGTAAAAAAATTACCTGATAACGTATCGAATGATGAGGCTGCAATGGTAGAACCTAGTTCAGTTAGTTTACATGCTGTTAATTTAGGAAAAGTAAAAAAAGATGATAATGTTTTAATTATTGGCGGTGGAATAATTGGATTAATGTGTGCTCTTTTTGCTAAAAAAGCAGGAGCAAAATATGTTGCACTATTAGAAACAAATGAAATGCGTGGTAAAAAATCATTAAAATTTGGTTGCGTTGATGAATATTATAATGCAATTGATGCTAATACAGTTCCAAAGTTGGTAGAAAAAACAGTTGGTGGTTTCGATGTTGTACTTGAATGTTGTGGAAATAGCCCTGCAGTAAGTGAAGCAATAATGGCTGTTAGACCTGGTGGAATGATAGTACTAGTTGGTGTTAGCATGGTACCGATTACAATACCTACTGTAATGACAGTTATGGGAGAAGTAACAATGCAAGGTGCTATTGCATATACAGTTAGTGAATTTGAAAGCGTAATTGATATGATTAGTAAAAAAGAAATAGATGTAGAAAAATATATAGATGATATAGTTGGATTAGATAAAGTACAAGATTCATTCTTAAGACTTACTAATGGAAAAGATGATGCTATTAAAATAATAATACATCCTAATAAATGATATGGAAGATATAAGTTTTAATTATATAAAAGATGGTATTGTTCATGAGTATACAATATTAGATAAATTTACCAAAAATGAAAAAAATTATATAATTTATAATGAAGACAATAATGATGAATTATATGCTAGTTTATATCAAATAATAGACGATAAAATTAAAATAATTGAAATTGTTGATAATAAAGATTATGATATTGTTGATGAATATTTGGAGAATTTATGAGAAAAATCGAATTATTTATAAAAGATGATGGAAGAATTGTTTGTGTGAGTACAATTAATAATAGAGAACGTTATGAATTTTATGATGATAATTTAATTAAATTATATAAAATACTTAGAAGTTCAAATAATATTTTATTTAAGAATAATAATATTTATTATGGAAATAGTGACTATAAAGTTGTTATTAATTCATATAGAAATAATGTAGATAATGAGTTACAAATATTTATTAATAAAATAAAATCTTTGTATATTAAAAACAAAAAAGATAAATTAAGAAATAAAAAAATAAGAAGAGTAAGTGCTTTAGGTGGTGCAATAATAATTACTTTAGGTAGTTATGTCAATACGTTTAAAAATGATAATAGAAATTTAAATTTAAGTAATATTAATTATGAGAGTTATGAAGAATTGAATAATGTAGAATTAACTTTTAATGATAATTTTAAAAATAATGATATAAATACAGAAAATTATGACTTTGATTTTGAAGATAGAACTAATACAGAAAAGTATATAAATACTAAAAACAATTATGGAGATATAATAAGTGAAATATCAAATGAATATGGTATTGATCCTAAAATTATGTTAGCTATTGCTACTCAAGAAAGTGGAGAACACAATACTCTTAGAAATGGACCCGCTATTGGATTAATGCAAATAGAAAAAAGTGTATGGAATAATGAAGACATTAGTTGTTATAATTATAAAAAAAATATTATTGAAACATTACATATAACTGAAGAAAAATTAAACAATTTAGAATTTAATATAAGAGTTGCTTGTATGATATTCAAACAATGTTTAAATGATTCAAAATATAATATACCTGTTGCGATTCAGATGTATAATTATGGATATGGTAATATAAAGAAAACAATTAAATTATATTATGGGAATAATGTAGATTGTGAAAATATAATAAATGATAATGATTATCAATGGCTGGATGCTAGAAATAAAATTAATGTTGGAGATAAATTATATTTAGAACATGTATTAAGTTATGTAGAAAATGTAGATGATTTATCTTTTAAAAGAAATGATGATATTGTACGATGCTCATTTAACAAAGAATATGCTAAAAAAATATAACTTTTTATTTGAGAAGTTATATTTTTGTGTTAAAATAATTTATAGGTGGTTATAATGGTAAATAAAAATAATAATAAAATAAGGCAAAAAAAAGTTCTTAATGAAGATATGAACTTAGTAAGAAATATAATTATATTATTAATTATAGTTGTTGGTATTAGTTTAGGAATATATTTTCTAACTGATAATATGATAAAGAAAGAAAATAAGAGTAACGATACTAAGACAGAAACTAAAATAGATTATGATATAGCTACAATAGGTACTATGTTTAATAGAATAGAAGATGAGTATTATGTTCTTATTTATTCTAAAGAAAATGATGGAAATAACTTAGATAGTGTACTTGCAACTTATAGAAGTAGTGATAATTATATTAAAACTTATTATGTTGATTTAGATAAGAAAGTTAATAGCTTTGTACTAGGTGAAGAATTAAATCAAAAACCTAGTAATAGTAATGAAGTAAAAGTAAAAGAAGCTACTTTATATAAAATTAATAATGGTAAAGTTGTTAAATGTTATAGTGGTGTAGATAATATTGTAAACATATTAAAATAAGATGTATAGTCATCTTTTTTTTAATATAATTTTATGATAGAATAAGTTTATGAAAAAGATAAAGTTGAATTATTTACAATTATGTTTATTTATATTAATTCCTAGTATAATTACTTTTATATTAGGTGGTTCTTTAGTATATAGTAGATTAAATAATACTGGTAAAGTTACTACAACTAATAATAAGTATGTAAATGAATTTATAAGTACTTACAATAAGTTATTAGATGAATATTACGAAGACTTAGACGAAAATAAACTTATAGATGCTGCAATTAGTGGTATGATGAATTATACTGGTGATGATTATACTATATATATGAATGAAGATGCTACTGATGCATTGAATGAAAAATTAGATGGTACATATCAAGGAATAGGTATAACTATAAGTTTGAATGATAATAATGAAATATTTGTATATAATGTATTTGATAATAGTCCAGCTAGTAATGCTGGTATACAAGTTAATGATATTTTAAAAAGTATTAATGGAAATAGTTTAGAAGGTAAGAGTACTGAAGAGGCTTCTAGTATTATAAAATCTAGTAAAGATAATAAATGTAATATTGTTGTGATTAGAAATGGTGAAGAATTAAGTTTCGATTTAGAAATAAAGAAACTTATTGTACCTGCTATGACAAGTTCTATAAAAGAAGTAAATGGTAAAAGAATAGGATATTTGTATTTACAAACATTTTCTAATACTTTAGATACACAAGTTGAGAGTACATTACTTACTATGGAAAAAGATGGTATAGATTCTTTAATTATTGATGTAAGAGGTAATACAGGTGGTTATTTAACTAGTTGTACTAATATTATTGAATTATTTTTAGAAAAAAATAAGGTTATGTATAGTATTAAATCAAAGAAAGAAGATAAAAAATATAAAGATGAAACTGATACAAAAAGAGATTATCCGATTGTTGTATTAGTAAATGGTGGTAGTGCTAGTGCAAGTGAAATATTAGCTGGTGCATTAAAGTATAGTTATGGAGCTAAGATAGTTGGTACTAAAACATATGGTAAAGGTAAAGTACAAAGTGCTGATACTTTAGAAGATGGTACTATGTTTAAATATACTAGTGCTAAATGGTATTTACCAAATGGAGAATGTATTGATGGAAAAGGTATTGAACCTGATATCAATGTTGAATTAAGTGAGGAATATAAAAATAATCTTACTGAAGAAACTGATAATCAATTAAATGAAGCTTTAAGAATACTATCTGAGTAATAAAAAAATACTTGATGTAAGTTAAGTGTTTTTTTGTTTGTATTATTTTATTCGACAAAATATTTGCATGCTTTAGTGTAGTATATATAACCAGAACATTTATTATTTATGTCCTGCCTTTCATATTTAAGTATGAAGGGAGTAATAATTATGAAGTTTTATTCATTTATTTTAGAA
>OIYG01002030.1_pt1 | contig 13815 bp, 19 predicted proteins | sample 1587861 | NCBI WGS metagenome assembly OIYG01 (sample SAMN03283272) | human gut metagenome | biome: human-associated habitat; material: feces | host: Homo sapiens | place: Peru | collected 2012 | reverse complement strand
GGGTGTATAGTAATTAGTAACCTTTATATACTGGTTCCCACATTGTATATATAAACTTTTCGGTCACATCTGTATATATAAACTTTACGGTTAGAAACATAGAACATAAAGTGTGTAGTAATATCAATATCGTACAATTGCAAATTAGTAATTGATTACTACATAATATGTGTTGTATAAATCTAAAACTGCAAATTTGTAATTATGAATATGCAATCATAACAGCTAACAGTTATGCAAAACAACCTATTATATACTAAGACACCATTACTACAATTGCAAGAAATACAGGAGTTAGGACACAAATGTATAACCAATATATCGGACACGCGAAGGACTGGCCAGCTATTGCGGAGTCAGTTGTTGCAAAGCTGGAAACAGCGATGAATGACGGTATGAATAGCGGAGAACTATCTAGGATACTCATTTACACTGCTAGTCATACAATCGTTGCTGGTAATGAGGAGATTGTCTCGGAGCAGGTTGTTACATCTGACGACGGCGACTCTTTGGTTGTCAACAATTCCGCCCTGATAGTCAACTATCATACTGTTAAGGTCGAGTCCCTGTCGATGCTAAAGGAGGGGGCAATTGTCATCCAGTGGTTCATTCGCGGTTATGGTGCTCCTGTTGCGGAGATGCTGATGTATATCAACAAAGAAGCAACGCCTAGTCGCTTCGCTACTGTCCTGGAGCAAGTCATCGTCATTGACTCCGATGGCGATTCTTGGACTCTTGATGACTGGTTCAACACATGGACTGACCGCCAGCAGGAGCAGGACATTACGGACTTCGAACAGGAGGACCTAGAGAACTGACCAAACACAGGAGGGATAGTCCCTCCTCCTTTCGGAATGGCCTGCACGCCGCGCGCTACGGACCACGATAAGGAGATGAACATATGAGTTACATCGTCAAGGCACAGAGTTTCGACAACGCGAACGTATACTGCTCCTATGAGTGTTTGGACTACACGTCCTTCATCGACACCATTGTGTCTGTGGCACAGACACGCAGGAAGGGAGCCAAAATGCGCCTCATGGAGGTCAGCGATGACGGCTCCATGGTCCGCTTCGATGTCCAGCTGACCAAAGTCTCCGAGTGATTCGGAGCAAACAGGCCCTTCGGGCCTTCTTTTTCTTTTTCCTTTTTGTCCAAATTTTCGCGTGTGATCCGACGCGACGTTATCACAATTAGGAATATCCGCTGATTGCGGAATGACAATGCAAATATGCAATTTAAGGTTTAAGGAGGTAACACTATGAATGTAAGTCTATGGAACATAAAGTGTAGAGTACGGTATAAGATATATACACTATGAATCATAGACTATAAATCATAGACTAAGAAATATAGACTAAGAAACATATACCAAGAAATATAGACCTAAGAACATAGACCGTGGATATACGAAAACAGCAAATTTCCGAGTCCGTGGTTATTCGAAAACAGCGAAAAATTAAACAACCAGAAATAAAGTCGATTTTTTCTGGACCTTAAGTGAAAAATAAAATCCAAATTAGGTGAAATAAAATGGCATTCAAGTTCGCAGACTACAAATTCCCTGTTGATGAAGACCTCAAGAACATCCACTTCATGAAGATTGAGGAGCTGGTTAACCAGACGATTACTATCGGAGATGTTGTCAAGTTCTCCGAGAAGAAAACCGATGAAGGAAAAACCAGAACTACTGTTAAGTTCTCTTTTGTTCTCAACGGAGGACTTCACTATACATACAGCAGTTCCTATGGAATTGCTCAGGTCCTCAAGAACATCTTTGATTCCGAAGGAGTTGTTCCGAAGGTTCCTGTAATGATTGTTTCTGTTCCTACACAGAACGGAAAGAATACTTACGAATTTAAGGACGTTGAGTAAACACACCATCCATACCTCCTAAACCATTTACCAAACCTTTTACATTTCTAGGAGATTTATTATGCCACGGCATTTTAGACCTGGTGAACGTATCTATTCTTTTACAGGACGCCAAATAAAAAATAAAAAAGGCGAAATTAAAACCCAGGCAATATTTGGTCATGAAGCTGGCCAGATTAAAGTATCTGCTCTGGGAAAAGCAAAAGATAGAATACGTTTAACCGATGTGGATACAGGAGAAAGACACGACATATCTAGATACGAATATGAACGTTTGAAAGAGGAACTGAAAGCTGGCCATTTCAAACATAAAGAAGCCTTCTTTAAAGCAACCTATTGGCAAACTAGAGAAGGACAAAACGCGCGCGGATTCCAGGCATCAGAAAATTTCGAATCAATGCTTAATGCTAGGTACGGAGATAATCCACAATTTGAGGATTATAAAGCCTACATTATGGAATTATTCAACGGATTATCTAATGCAGAAAAAGCGGAATTTTTCAGAAAAGAGGATAAGCTTATTCGTGAATTATGGGAATACGAATATAAGCTTAATCTCCAAGAATACGCCGAATCCTCTGTTTCTAATGAATTTGACCTATTAGTAAGCAAACTGGAGCAGTATTATGCTCATGATACAGATAGGCTAAGATGGGTTCGCATTCGTTCAGAGAGAAACAGAATGTTCCAGTACAATTACGAACAATATAGTTGATTGTATGGTCAGAGGTAATCTATCATCAACATGGAGCGCCGATTTTGAAACAACAGGCAAATTAAATCTAGAAAAAGATGGTAGAGTTCGCGTATGGCTGTGGTCATTAGTTAGATGTTCAACAGTAAAAGAGGAGTATTACGGAACAACAATTGAATCATTCCTAGAGAAAATAACAGAACTGAATGTAACTAAAATATGGTTCCATAATTTACGTTTTGATGGTTCTTTCATTATATGGCATCTTTTATATGAAACTGAATAGCAAAATATGGAAGATTACTATACAATGATTGATGAAATGGGTAATTGGTACGGGATAGAATTAAACTGTAAAGGACGCGTAATTAAAATCTGGGATTCTGCGAAGAAATTTCCAGGTTGTTCAGTACAGGATATTTCTAAATTATACAAAATAGAAGGCAAAAAAGAAAAACCCTATTTTGAAATGTACCGTCCTGAAGGATACCAACCAACTCCAGAGGAAATAGAATATTGTTTGCAAGATTCTAGGATTGTTGCTCATGCAATGTATCTAGAAATGAAAGAGAATCATAAAGGAATGACTCTTTCATCAGATGCTTTCAGGGGTGTAATTGAATCAATAGGAGGACAGGAACAATATCGTAAATATATGCCTAAACTAACATTAGAGCAAGATATGCAAGTTAGAGGAGCATATAAAGGAGGTTGGGTTTACTGTAATCCTGTTTATCAAAATAAAGTTCTAGAAAATATAACAGTTTATGACGTGAATAGTTTGTATCCCTGGGTAATGCATGATTGTCCATTACCTATCAGAGAACCGAAGTATAGAAAACCTCTAGGAAATGAATTGTATATTATGGAATTTGAATCCATGTTTAAGTTGGAATCTGGATTTCCTACTATACAATTGAAGCATCAACCAGAATATAAAGAAACAGAATATCTAACTAAAGTCGATATGCCAGTTAAACTGTGTATGACTAACATAGATTTTGCTCTATTTGAGGAAAATTATGATATAGAATACATGAGCGAACCAACCTATATTTCGTTTCAACCTAAAGTAGGATTACTGGCCAGATACATAGATAACTGGATGAAAGTAAAGGAGGAATCTACAATAACAGGAGATTCCGCAAGAAGGTACATATCTAAAAGATGGATGAATAGTCCGTACGGCAAAACTGGAATGAGAGGAGACAGGATTAACAAATTACCTATGAGAAGTCCAGATGGTAAAATAATTTACAATATGTATGAATCCGAATCCGAATCAATCTACGTTCCCTATGCTACATTTGTATGCGCATGGGCTAGAAATAAAACCATCCGTTCGGCACAGGCTGTTCAAGAACATTTTGTGTATGCGGATACAGATTCAATCCATGTATTAGGAAATGACCACGGAGATATAGATATTGACCAAGTAAGATTAGGAGCATGGAAAAATGAAGGAACGTTTCAGTATGGTAAATATCTTAGAGCAAAAACCTATATTCACGGTAAAAAAGAACCTGGATGTGAACTCATACTACCCGACGGGATTACTTGCGCTGGAATGCCAGATAAAGTTAAAAAATCCTGTTCTTGGGATGCTTTCAGAATCGGAGCGGAATTTGATGGTAAAATTATGCAAAAACAGGTCCCTGGAGGGTGTCTGTTGGTCGAAACAACATTTAAGATTAAGGAGTCTGGTATGAATGGATGAAAAACCGCCAGAAACAATCTGGTATTCACGTGCTCCATTATGTTCAAGAAATGCATTGTTCAATTTCTGTTTAGGAGCCAGAGGAGTAGGAAAAACATTTGACTACAAAAATTGGGCTATGCATAAACCCGAACAGACTGTATGGATTAGGAGGACAAAAGAGGACATAATGGATGTAACAGCTAATGATTGTCTGAAGTTTCTTTCTGATTTAAGAGCCGAGGGAAAATTAGACGATATAGAAAAATTCGATGATGAGGGTAAAAGCAATATCACGCTGATAGATGGTTCTCTCTGTATAGACGGAATCCCCAAGATATTCTTTGTTCCTCTATCGACATCCAGAAGGAAAAAGTCCAGCAATTACAGAGATGTTGACATAATGGTATTCGATGAATTTCTGGAAAAGAATGACAGCGATTACCTCAAAAAAGAAATGGATTCATTCCTAGAACTGTATGAAACAGTTAACCGTTTGAGATTAGATAGAAGAGAAGTTAGGGTATTCTTTCTGGCAAATGCTATTTCATTCGATAACCCGTATTTCGCATATTACAATATCCTTCCATTTGAACAGAGATTCAAAATGTTTAAAGATGGATTGATATGTGTAGAGAATTATCAGAATGAAGAATTTGTAGAACTAAAGAAACAAACAAAATTCGGACGGTTAATTGAAGGAACCAGATACGCAGAATACGCCATAGAAAATAAAGTATGGCGCGATGATAACGCTTTCATTGCAAATAAACCGAATGATGCAAAAAACGTATGCACGCTCCACATAAAAGATAACTTTTTTGGAGTATGGATTAATGAATCTGGAATGTGGATATGTAGAGCGCATAATAAACAGAACTACATATTCGGTGTAAAGTTTGAATGTAAAGGAGCAGAAATACCGTTAAGGTCTACTGCTTATCCTCTGAAAGATATTAAGGAATTTTTCCAGTATGGATTACTCTATTTTGAGGATACAGTGGTAAAGAATACGATATTCAGTCTGTTACAGTCGGAGAAATTGAGGAATTGATATGGCGGTTCAGTCATTCTTGGATGAAAGGAAATATGAAATGAATGGAAAAACATGGTTCGTATCACAGTGTAGATATTGTGATTACGCAGAACATGATTTTCTTAGACAGAGATATCAGTGCTCTCTTATGGAATGCGATGTTGGAAAAGGAGAGGGAATCCCAGATGATTGTCCCTTAACACGGAAGTATGCTATATGATATCTCCTTACATGGATTCAACAAAAAGAATCTTTTATGAAATAATAAAAGAAAATCCAGGAATCTCTGCGCTTGAACTATTTAGAAAATATAGCGAATTGTATCTAAGTAAAGAAAGAATAATAGAATCAAGAGACAACAGAGTATTAAGAGAATTACTAAATGAAGGATAGGTTAAATCTGAAAAAGAGGAATTTACTAATAGAATTGGTAAAACCTCTGTAAGACGTATTTTTTTTATTGGTAGAGATTGGCCAGAAAAAGAACCGAATATTACACATTATTCATGGGATTGGTTTGACGATGAAGGGAAATTCAAAGGACGATATGGAACTGTATCTTGAATTACTGTTTACAGCTTTCGCTGTAATCTCAATTAGCGTAATTGTGGCGATTATCGGAGCGCTCTAAATCTTTTACCAAACCTTTTAATTAGGTGATAAAATGGAGTCGACTTATTACGGAGGTAGAATTGTACAGGACTGCATAAATGAATGTTTTCTTAATTTCAATAAAGGAAACATTGTAAAATATGTATGTAGGGCTGGAATGAAGCCCGGAGAGTCGGAATTTGAGGCTCTTATGAAGGCTATGGATTATCTTATTGATGAACTCAATAAGAATATAGAATGTGGAGAATTTGTACTCAATTATGAGGAGGAGTAAAATGGAAACAGAAAGAGATATACAGAGGAGAAAAGCTGCTGTGCAAGTCGTGGATATCCTTATGGATTATAACAAAGGAATTACTTTTCAGACTCTGTTTTTGAAAACAGAAAAAGTTCCTCTTGAAGATGTTGTATCTACTCTTGTAACAATGGGAGAATTGAAGCTGTTAGATAATTTTATAATGAATGGAACTGTTTATTACAGAATGAGGAGGAAATTCGATGAATGAAGAAGATTGCCAGAACCTGCTTGATTACTGGCAGAATGAATATATCGGTTTGAAAAAACATTTCCCAGAATTTGGAGGATTTGAGAATCTCGGAAATTCCACTAGAGGAATTACATATTATCAACACAAATTCGTAAATTCAAAAGATGTTATATGGGAACTCTGGGGTAAAATTAAGCTTAATTCTAAGCTTAAAGCAGATTGGAGAATAAAGGCGGTTCTGTGGCATGAATTCTGTCACCATTGGGCTTATTCTGTATATCATTATACAGGGCATCAGGGAACGTTTGATAAGTGTTTGAGAACAGATAAGAAATTGTGGTTACTTGGCAGTTTGAGTAGGATAATCCCCATGTTTTGAACATGGGGTAAATTGTTTATTTAAACTTTTTATCTATAAATTATTGTATTATAACCCTGCACATCATCCCAAGATAAATTACGTCCTTCAATAGAATTACCTTTAACTATATTTATATGAATACCACCTTCGCTAAAAATTATTGAGGGTTGCGTAGTATAATTAGTACAACCAATAGGAATAATTATATTGTTTTCTTGCAATATTCCACCAATATAATTTATAGTTACGGCCGTTGAACTTTTCTTAGTTACAACGCCAGTAATAGTACCCGACCAAGAAGTAGCCGTTTTCCCAAGTGCAAAAAATGATATCATATTCCCGATTTTTATTCCCGCTGTTAAAGATGTCATAAAATCGGAGGGGCTAGTAAAATAAGTATGATTTGCCTTAAATAAAGGTTCTACAAAACTAGAATCTTTGGGTTGAACTGTTCCATCTCCGCTAATTCCTAGTATTTTTCCTCCCTGTTCAACGGGATATGTTGCTGGCACATAGTCACCGCTACCTCCTCCAGGTAATTCTACGGGTATATTTTGACTATCGACAGTAACAAACGTTAACGTATTTCCAGAAATAGACACTCCTTTAAAGCATGCATCTACATCGCCAGATAAACCATCAACGATATCCTTATTCGCTTTTGTATTCAACTCTGTTTTTGTAGCGTATGTAGCACTTGCATCAGTCTTAGTTTCCATATCGGAAATATCGGACTTAAATGCTAATGCTATCAATGACACTTTATCATTTATTCCGCTTTTAGTCTTAAAGATAAACTTTTTATCAGTTGAATCTACATAAGACCCATTATTATAAGCATTTTTAAGCCATGCATCGTATTGATTAGTAAGTTGTATAACCCCATCCACTATTTCAATTCCAGTACCTGCCGTATATGATGAACCACTACCTTTAGATTTAAGTGTCCCTTCGGCCGTAATTTCCATTGACGATGAATCAATAGCTATCCCAATTTGATTAGTATCATTTATAGTAATTGGAGCTATTGCGCTATATGTTCCAGTTTGTGCTGATGCTGGAATATTAACCGTAGCATCAATTGAAGTAGCTTTTTCACGTTCAATAGAAATTTTAAGGTTTCTAGTATTGTTATCAAAAGTAGCGGTAAGGTCGCTTACTACTGATTCAGTAAGTCCCGCAATTTCTGAATCTTGAGCAGTATCTTTAACTTTAATTGCCGTAATTTCGTGGGCGTTATTATCCACGTTCGTCTCAAGTGTAGTAATCTGTGCTGTATGCTCATTATCAGAGATTTTAAGTTGACCAATATCACTAGTATTTTTTGCTAGCTGGGTCTCTACTCCATCGATATTGAAATTATCCAGCTTATCGTTTACAGCTTTTACACTTGCTGTCTGTTCATCAATGACGCCAGCCATTTTACGAATCATGCGCATAATGGTTGTATCTTTAATTCTGTCAATTGTACTAGTTACAGACATTCAATCACCTATCGTTATAATTCCCATAAACATATTCTCAAACTCTTTAATGAACTCATTATCAGTAGACTTATACCTATCAACCAATCTGTTGAGTTCATCTATCATTTCCATATCATGAGCTACTTTATCAGTAGTCCTTAAATCGTTCTGTTCTCCTGTTCCATTACTAGCATACGTATCGGTAGAGGTATCTTGTGATTCTGTGGTTGGATTATTCAGAACCGAACTAGCAGAACTAGGAGTATCCTTATACTTTGAATTGTTAGAACGATTATCAGAAGTATTGAGAGAATCCGTAGTTGTTCTCTTAAACGAATCTGTGATTTTATAACCAGTTCCAAGAACATCCACGTCATTTTCCTCATATACTTTATACGCGTGGTCATAGTGTTCTGCTACTTCGTCAAATCTGACCTGTAGCATCGTCTGCCATCTGCTCTCTGTTTCCTGTCCCAGTTCTCTGAAAGCGTATTCTCTATCGAAACGTTTTATGAGTCTTTCTTTATGCTTTGCAAGATACGGGTACAAATCTGGTTCCCATTCAACGGATACCAACCCAAGAGTAGGATTATCTTTCTGTGCATAGGAGAGGTAATCCGTAAAAAACGGACCCTCTCCTACCATCGGTTCATCGTAATCTGTGATTATATTATACACGTTATCGGAACCTCCAATACTATGGCAATAATCAACCAGAGCAATTTATCAATTTTCTGATTGTTTATCGTCACCAGTTTTTCCAGATTGTCCAGTCTGGCCTCCATTGCCGAGTGTTGACTGCATTCTCTCCATATTCCGCTGTTCGATGACATCGCTATACAACTCCACAGTAGGTTTAATTCCGAATACATCAGACATTTCTTCTGTGGCTCTGATTCTACAATCGAGACGGGATTTTACAACCAACTCTAGAAGGTCATCATTCGCATTCGCTTCTCCTGTCAACATTCTCTCCTGTTTCTCAACAGGTAGATGTTTGATTCCGAGATACCTAAGTATCCTATCGTGGAATGTTTCGTACTGGTCCGATAATTTATCGCCTAGGAAATTAACGTTCAGATTTATTACCTCAAAACTAGTACTGTCTTTAGTAATATCAGTTCCGAATATCCACGGTTCAACCTCATACTCTTTCGAGAGGTTTTTAGCAGTAAGTGCGTTCTTGGAATCACACTTAACCCATATAGGTGTACTCTGAACCAGTGTATTGGTTTTCAGTACGTTATCTGTCATGAGCATATTACGAACCTGCGTTTCTATGTAAGGAGCAGTACCAGTACGCTCTGGATTATTCCAGATTAGAACCGAATCCTCTGCTGTAAATACAGTGTTTCTAAGGATATCCGCTCCTGAACTAGTACCTACTGGATATGCTTTCCAAGACATTGGGAATCCGTGGAGGTCCAGCTCCATAGAACCATAGGCAACAGGGAATATGTCGATGTCATTTGTTCCAGGAAGAGGAACAACACAACAGATTCCCTGGTCATACAGCGTATTTTCGGGATAGAACGGTTTTATGTTTTTAGGCATTCCATCCCAATTAAACACCGACATTCCAATAGTTTTATAGAAGGAGAGGAGGTCGTTTAGACCTCTGTACATATCCCGTTCTCTCCTACTTGGTTTTTTACTCATATTAACGCTCTCTCTATATTTTCGTAGTCGTTGTATTCTGTACTGGTACAATGGTCTGCATGGAAAAAGGTAATTCCTTTTTCGAATATTGTAGCAATTGCGGATTTTATTTCAGAGGATAGAGAACCCTTAATTGTGGTGTTCAGAGTACAGATGTAATTGTAATAGTATCTGGATTTGATGTTAGGAATCTCTACTCTGTTTACGATATAGCCGTAATAACGGAAATTATTTTTTGCCGTTTCGTAGTTGTATTCATCTACTTTACATTCGTATTTACGGTAATCGTAATTTCCTTCAAGAGCATACTGGAACGCTTCTCCTGTAACAGACAATTGGCTAGGTTGATTCTTAATAGAGGATTCTTTAGCCATTTGTTGATTCCACATATCCCAACCCTGTACTGTGGATGTAATTAGACCTGTTGCCATTCCAAATGCAGATGCTCTAAGCATTGCATTACCGAATCCTCCTTTAGCGCGAATTGGTGTGGAATCCCCTCTATTTCCTTTCATCGGGTCTTCTTGTCCAGAGTTTGCACGACTTCCGACTAGCGCTCCTCCATATCCCATACCAACTAGATTTGTAATTGAATTAGAGATTATCTGGGATTTTACAGAATCTCTATCAGACTTACGACTGGTTAAACAATATGAAAGCCACTCATTAGTTGTAATATCACAGGCAAGATTTATATCACGGCCATAGGCTCCTAACATTGCTGTTTCCTGTTTACCTACTGGTCCTATGTTATTTTGATTATCTACGAATAGTTCGTTGTTGATTCCAGTAGAGGAACATACTAGATTGGCGTGTAGATAGATTTTACCATTATGAAATACATTATCTGGAATATCAACCAGAGCAGTACAATTAGAAATTATACCTCTCTTACGATATGGCTCCATGTATAGAGCTGGTTCGTATATGTCACTATATTGGGTTGTATTGTTTGTTGGTTTTACAGGTTTATCATAAGTAAGTTCGTATGTAATTTCATCTGTAAACAAATCCTGTAAATCTACGTAGTTGAAACAAAGAGCGCCATATTCTATTTTACTAATAATTCCTTCAGTACGGAAATATGTATTTTGACGCCACGGAGGTCCGTCAAGAGAACCGCCATGACTGTAATACATAGCTATACTTTCTAGAACGTTTACAGTATTTTTTGTAGCACCGTCTAAAGTTGGAGCCGTTGATTCGTATATCTGTACTCCGTGGCACGGAACAATCCATGAACCAACAACAGATTCTGGATTCAATCCCAATTTAGCAGGAACATTTCCGCTAATGGCGTCCTGTGCTGTGGGTATAGGAAATGCGGCAGTTACTCTATTAGCACCGTCATCTACACTATAATCTACTTTTGTAAACAGTTCTTGAATACTATATCCAATCTGGATTGGGATTACGAGAAATACAATCCTATTAGCATATTTAGATTCAATCTTTTTCTTCTTAGCTGTATCCCAATATTCCTGTGTAGTTGCAACAGCAATAATATTCAAAGCGTATTTCTCTGAATTAATAGCATTCTCTGAAACATTTGTATCCATGAATGCGACTACATTTTCAAGATTAGGAGTAACTCTAATAGGATTAGAACTATCTTTATTCCATCTATCACAGTGTTCGCGCATTACTAGACATTCTCCAAGACTCCATTCACACATAAAAGTTTGGATTGGGTCTAATGCGATTGTGAACTCTGTGTTCTCTTCATCAACTAGAGATACGTTAGTAACAAAACCGTAGTATATTCTGCCAGAAGTATCTAAGTCCTGCAATCTTACGTATGTATATTCATACACATTCCCTACGTCTTCATGCAGGACAAAAGTATTCTGGATTTTATTATAATTAGCTAAAAGAGTCTTTTTCAGGTTGCTGGAAATTCTAGAGAACCAGTTATTCTGTGCAGTTTTTGACTCAAATAGCATTGACCTCTTATAATCTGGATATAGACCTATATCCTTATACAGAGTAACTGTCGCCTCTACCATTTTATCACTTGGATTCCTTATAAGCCTTAATTATTTCCTGTATCTCCTCTTCTGTCAATCTCTGGTCTTGGAGAGCTGTATAGATTGTATAGGCTAGGTTCCTGTATTTTCCCCAGACTCCATACGCTCCTAGGATTGCTGTTGAGATTGCGAAGAGGAGAGCAAGTATTGAAGTGAAGATATATTCATCCACATTACCAGCTCTCCTTAAATTGTTTAAGCAGTTCCCCTAAAGAGCATTACCGCATTCCTGGCGAGGTCAACGGAAAAGATTCCCTCCTCCTTATACCAGTAGTTAGTATAGTAATTCTCGGGGTTGTAAAGCGCTCCAGAGATAGGAGTCCTAGGAGTATAATCACACATTCCAGACGTAAGAATCATTGCATCCAGAGGACGGGTCTCCTGGTCAATGGTTGCAAACGAATCAATCTCAATGAAATTAATTCCAGGAATCGCAATCTTATCTACGTTGAATACTCCTGCAAGGGAATTATCCATCATGTTCTTTGCTTCAGTAGTGATAACAATATCAACAGAAGGAGAAGCAGTAAGGAATCCCATTACATTATACTTGGAGGACGGGTACTTGAGCTTATCTCTAGTCCAAGTCTTAATTGCCTTCCAAAGAGCAAGACCGTATTCATCCTCTTTTCCAGCAGTAAAGGTAACTCCCTCCTGCGCAGTATCGGGAACAAAAGCCTTCTGGGAAAGATACTCCTTCCATTTAATGAACTGGTCGATTCCAACAGACTCATACATATTGTTCATGATTGCTCCAGTGAAAGAGCCGAACGCGCCAGCGCTAACAAACGCCTTCTTAAGCTGGTCATCCTGTATAGTCTGCTTGTACTGAACACCGTCATTAATGTCCCAATACTGTGCTTCAGTAGACGGCTTCTCCATTTTGAAAGGATTGGGGTCCGTAGGAGAATAATCGGGCTTCTTTCCCTTAACGTAGGGAAGCGTATATCTCTGGAGGGTATCTCCAAAGTCCATAACGGCTCTGGTCCAAACAGAGAACGGGTTGTATGCATTAGGCTGGCCAGCGATAATAGTACGGCCAATTCTGTTAATCATGTTCGAGAGAATACCAGCATTTGCCGCAAATTCAGTAGCTCTGTTGGTCTTCCATCCATCAGGCATAATAGCATTAAGCCTTTCTGTATAAAGCTCATCGGTAGTCGTTGCCATTTAATTACTCCTTAACGATAGTTGTGTTTACTCTATCTCCATACACTTTTTTCATCATGTCAAGATTAGGGTTTAGTGCATCGTCCAGTAACCCATCTAGGGCTTTATCTGGTGTAAGTTCCTCTGGTTCGTTCTCCTTTTCTTGACTGTTATCGGAACCGCCTTTCTGCTTAAGCCACAGTTCGGCATTTATTTTACGAGCGTTCTCCAAATCTTTATTGGTAGCCTCGATTTTTTCAGAATTTGCCTTATTTTCTGTGGTCAATTCCTCATTCTTTTTCTGCAATTCCAGTACTTGTTTCTGAAGGTCCTCAAGTGTAGGGTTGTCCATTATAAAAACTCCTTATTGGATGGGTTCGGAGCTGTCTTAAGGAGCGTGGACACTTAATTACTCTTTTTTCCTATCCCGATAGCGTTTCACAACACTTTTCCACAGCGGGATAGTCTTTTAACAGCTATGTCCGAACCCAGCCACTTACTATATCGACATTGGTGAATATATAAATAATGATTGGGGGGAAATGGATGTTGGATTGTTATAATGCAATGTACAAAAATGTACATTTAGGAGGGCCTAATTTAAGGTGGAAGCTTAACTAGTTAAGGTGGGAGCTAAACACAAAGTTTATATATGTATACACCCGACCTTAACGTTTTTAATTCCTACTAGTTGACTAAGGATATATATATACTTTACGGTTTACTATACACCAATGTCGATATAGTAAGTG
>OIYG01002023.1_pt1 | contig 13855 bp, 11 predicted proteins | sample 1587861 | NCBI WGS metagenome assembly OIYG01 (sample SAMN03283272) | human gut metagenome | biome: human-associated habitat; material: feces | host: Homo sapiens | place: Peru | collected 2012 | reverse complement strand
CCGCAGCCGCCGGAGCGGTGCTTAAGCCGTAAGGCGGGAATTGTGCGGTGTTGCCCTAATTAACTCCTCCCTCCTAATTCCTAACTCCTAACTACTTCCTTCGCCCCACCGCAATTTTACAACTCCGCCCCCTTTCCGCCGGGGGTAAAATGTGATATAGTATAGAGGTATAGGATTTTGTCAAAAAGGGAGGGCTGAAATGGCACCCATTATCCATACCGTCAACCTGCGCAAGGTGTATGCCGTGGGCAAAGAACGGGTTGTTGCCCTGAACGATGTTTCTATCTCCATTGAAAAAGGGGAATTCTGCTGCATCGTGGGCCAGTCCGGCAGTGGCAAAAGCACCCTGCTGAATCAGCTGGCCGGGCTGGAAAAACCGACTCGCGGCAAGGTATTCATCGGTTCGCACGAGATCAGCGCTATGACCGAAGATGAGCTGGCCAAGTTCCGCCAGGCACACCTGGGCTTTATTTTTCAGAGCTACAACCTGCTGCCCACCATGACGGCGGCCGAAAACGTTGCTCTGCCGCTGATGTTCAAGGGCATTTCCCGCTCCCAGCGCCTTGCCATGGCCCGCAAAGAGTTAAAAAACATGGGCCTTGGCGGCCGTGCCGAACACATGCCCACCGAGATGAGCGGCGGCCAGCAGCAGCGCGTGGGCATCGCCCGCGCCTTTGTCAGCAAGCCGCGCGTGATCTTTGCGGACGAACCCACCGGCAACCTGGACTCTATCACATCCAAACAGGTGCTCTACCGCATGCTGCAAATATCCAAGCAGATGGGCACCACCTTTGTCATGGTCACCCATGAACCGGAGCTGGCCTCCTGTGCAGACCGCATTATTACCATTCTGGACGGCAAGGTGCAGTCCGATGTGGTGCAGGACCCCGCCACAAGGGAGCGCAACCGCGAAGCCCTGTTCGCCAGCCTGGAGGGCAACATGCGGATCGGCGGCGACTCTGCCAGCGGCGAAGTTCACCAGAAAACCGCAGCCGAGCTTGCCTCTTACGCAGCTCCTGCTGCCGCAGCCCAGCAGCCCGAACAGCCCATACCGTAAATTTTGCCCACCCATTCAGGAATATCAAAGCCATAGAAAAAGATGGAATCAATTTAAGGAGGACCCCGGAGTGAAAAAAGCTTCCCGTTTTGCCGCCCTGCTGGCGGCCGTCATGCTCTTCGGCAGCGTGGCTGCCATGCCCGCCCTTGCCGAAGACGTAACCTCTACCCCTGTACCGACAGCAACCGCCGAGCCTACCGTGACCCCCGCCCCGACGGACAACGGCCAGAGTGCCCCCAACAACAGCGGCTCGGCCTACATCATTGCTCAGACCGTGACCGATGCCGCAGGCGGCGAGATCACCACCATTGACCGGGACAGCCGGTTTAACCTGATTCTGCGCGTGGCGGATTACGGTGCTTACAACAACTTCATTCCCGCGGACCAGATCTCTGCCCGCATCAACTCCTCCGCGTTCACCTTTACCGGCAACGCCGAAGTTGGCCAGCTGTACGAGGAAACCGACGCCAACGGTGCCGGTTACTACAGCTATGTACTGCTGTTCCGCGATGTGATCTACAACGGCGGCGGCAACAGCGTGCCCATCAACCTGAGCTACCTGAATTCCACCATGGCGATGCAGCAGCTCAGCGTTACCCTGGGCCAGTGCGTGGACAAAGACCCCGATACCCCCAACCTGATGATCCGCGCTTCCAGCTACGGCAATGAAGCGGTTGTGGCCGGAACGCCCTTTACCCTGACCCTGACCCTGTACGCCACCGGCGGCCAGGAGAACCTGAACGATGTGGTCATCTCGCTGACCCTGCCGGACGGCATCACCATGACCAGCGGCAGCCTGAGCAGCTACCTGGGCACCATGGCCCCCAAGTCCACCCGCGATGTCAGCTTCAGCCTGACCCCCAGCGCCGGCTTTACCGGCGGCGTGGCCAACATTACCGTGAACAGTGTGGGCACCGGTGCCGACACCAACAAGGCCGTTACCGGTATGTCCACCACCATCTCGGTTCCGGTATCTCAGCCGGACCGCTTTGAGTTGGGCCAGCTGGAACTCAGCGACAGCATTACGCTGGGCGATTCCGCTTCCGTTACCCTGAACTTTGTCAACAAGGGCCGCAACGCCCTTTCCAACCTGGAAGCCACCCTTTCCGGTGACAATCTGGGTGCCGACACCACTGTGCAGTACATTGGCAACCTGAACGCCGGTTCCTCCAACAGCGTGGATTTTGACATGACCCCCACCCAGGAAGGCACCTGCAACGGTACCATCACCCTGACCTATGAGGACGCCAACGGCACCCTGAAAACCGTCAGCAAAGATTTTTCCTTCTCTGTTCAGCCGGCCATGGACTACGGCAATTCTGGCGATATGGACTCTAACATGGATGACATGCAGCCCCAGCAGACCGGCCTGCCCCTGTGGGCCTATCTGGCAATCGGCGCTGCTGTGATCGTGGTGGTAGTTGTGATCGTTGTGGTGGTACGCAAAAAGAAGAAGGCCGCCGCACTTGCCAAGCTGGAGGAAGGCAACGATGAAGATATCTGACCAGATCGGGCTGGCTGTCACCAACCTGTCCCGCCGCAAGGGCCGCACGGCACTGACCGTTGTGGGCGTCGTTGTGGGCATCTGTGCGGTTATCGTTATGATCTCCATGGGCATTGCGGAAAGCCATAACAACGACGAAATGCTCAAAAATATGGGCGGCCTGACCAAGATTGAGGTATACAACTACGGCAGCCAGAACATCAATGGGCAGGAGGTCAAGCTGGATAACGAAGCCGTCCAGCGGTTCCGCAAGATCGACCACGTTACGGCTGTCACTCCCTATTACCAGCCGAACCTGAACCTGTATGTAGAAGCAGGCAAAAACAACCGCTACCGCGCCAGTAATGTATGGAGCGTTCTCGGCCTGGACCCGGACACCATGCCCCTGCTGGGCAACAAGCTGGAAAGCGGCGACTGGCCCAAAAGCGGCGTGAATTACGGCAAGGATGTGATCCCCGTTGTGGTGGGCAAGGAGTTTTTGTATCAGTTTGAGGATACCCGCCGCAGCCAAAACAGCTCCAAACGCCAGCGCTGGAGCGGCCAAACCGATGCCAACGGCAACCAGCTGCCGCCCTTTGTGGATGCTACCAAGGATACCTTTACCCTGACCCTGACCAATGGTGACACCGAGAGCCCCAAGACCCAGAGCTACACGCTCAAAATCGTTGGCGTTGTCTCGGAAGAATCCGAGGATTACATGCTGCAATACGGCATTACTTTCCGCCTGAACGACCTTCTGATGCTGAGCGAAGCCTACAGCAAGCTGGCCAAAACGGATTTTAACCCCAAAAAAGTGACCTATAACGAAGTGTACATTAAGGTCGATGACATCAAGAATGTGGATAAGATCTGCGATACCTTAAAAGAGGAAGGCTACCAGATCAGCTCCATGATGGATTACCGCAAGCAGATGCAGCAGCAGACCGCACAGCGCCAGCTGCGCCTGGCGGGTCTGGCGGCCATCAGCCTGTTTGTTGCCGCGCTGAACATCGCCAACACCATGACGATGGCCATTTACGAGCGCACCCGTGAGATCGGCGTGATGAAAGTTCTGGGCTGCGAGATTGGCAACATCCGGCGGATGTTCCTGATTGAAAGCGGTATGATCGGCTTTATCGGCGGCGTAGCCGGTACGATTTTAAGCTACATCATCAGCTTTGGCATGAACAACATGACGATGATCGTATACGGCCTGAACACCCTGCTGATGAAGCTGGGCATCAACGCCACCATCGACCTCAGCTCCCTGATGGGCAGCAGCGATTCGATGTATTACGGCGGTGGAATTTACATGTCTGATTCCGGCAGCGGAACCGTCATGTCCATCATTCCTATCTGGCTGGTGCTGGCTGCCATCGGCTTTGCCGTGGTGGTGGGCCTGCTTTCCGGCATCGTTCCCGCCAGCCGCGCCGTTCGCATCAGCGCCCTGGAGGCCATCCGGCACGATTAAATCAAATGCGCCTTCCCGCAAGGGAGGGTGCGTTTTTGTTTGAATGAAAAAAGAATAAATAATAAAGAATAATTTCGGTGGACCGCGTCGCGCCTTTTCCTTATAGAAAGCATAGGCTACCACTTTCTTTGGTCCTCGCACAACCAAAATGCACGATACAAAACTGTATCGTGCATTTTCTTGTGTTAATCAACTTTTGAAGCAGAAGTATCCGGGGTTATAGTTTCCGCATTACGCATCATTTCATGCACATTAACAACAGGCAATACAACCGGAGTTGTTTCGGGTTGTGCAGTCATCAAAGTTAATTGGGCTCTTGCATATGGGTACAAAATAGCGGGAACATTTTCACTTAAAATAATATCCCTATTGGGTAAATTATCATCAATCTCACAATATCCTGTTAGCCGTACAGTAGCGTCAAATTCGTTCGCTTTTGAAACCGTTATCGTAAGCGTCACTAGATAATGGTTTACACTTTCCTTATGCATAGTTGTCTCTACTTGGTAGGGAATTTCATCCATATCGGGCTGACGAAATCCCTTGCGCTTAAAAGACAATTCATCAAATACAAAATGATTTATTTTTAAGATGCTTTTGGCTTGTTTGTTCATAATAATCACTCACCCGATAATTCTTTACGCCGCAGGATAGTTCCCATTATCATATGCTGTATTTGAGTTCGTAAAGTTCTCTGCTTTGTGTATCGCTCCGGTATAAGCCATGATGGAACTTCTTTTATATGGAATATATCCTGTTTTCTCAATAACAGGTTCCCTATAAACAGCCTTATATTCACGCAAAACATTACCACTTGCTACTGGTGGGGTATATGTGTCAAATGCGCTTGTAGAAATGGGACAAAACACAAAGGCATCACTGGCATTACGTGTGTAAGGGATGCCAACAGCATCAAGCTCTTCACTAAGAATTTTAGTAAGTTCTTCAGGAGAATATGCTGCAAGTAGTTCATCAACACTAGGATGTGCCATATTATTGCGCCTCCTTTTTTATATTTGAAATAATTGCTGGATTATTTACACAAAATTGTCGTTGTGTATCAGAAAATCCAATCGGATTCGTCCTCACAGGAAAAGTATACGCTGTAATAGCAATGTCTTTGTTTATGCGCCGGTATAAATTGCAAGCAAGGCACCAAAGCTTTCTTTGATCAATAGCAGATAAATTTGCTTTCGGTGCATTATCAACGTTCGCGGTATTTTTGGCAAGCCTCTGTATTAACTCGTTTACCTGATTTTTCTGTATGGGATCGTCTAAATCAAGCAACTGATTTTCATCATAAGTTAGCTTAACAGAAAGGATGGCCGGCCGTTCTCCTTGGTTTTTCGGAACTTCTAATTGCAACTTCGCCCACCACTCGGCATATGATTTGTGCGCAAAAAAGTACGTACCAAATCCTAACCATTCGATATCTTTTTTGCTAACATAAAACTTATTCTGAGAAACAATTAAATTAGCTGCCGTATCAGTAGTGCCATGATATCCAGTTGTTTTTATTGACATCTATGACCCGCCTTATACATAAACTATGTGTAAAATTTATCCTTAGCAATATTCCATATTCAAACTTTAACACATTTAATAAAAAAAAGAAACATTTTTCTCTAAATAAATGTAAAAATCAAAAAATACTCATTATGTAACATGTAATGACGTCCACTCGCTCTACGTAACAACTTTTTACTATATACAGCAAACATAGTCGCTATTAACCTACAGTTTACTTTTATAAAAACACCACACAAAAGTGTACACAGTACCTGATTTATCGGCGCTGTGCGCGTTCCTTTCATTCCTAATTTCTACTTTTCTCCGGTATCTGCGCCCCAATAATTGCCGCAAACATCAAAGCGCACCCTGCCAGTTCTACGCCGGAAAGGGTCTGGCCCAAAATCAGCCAGCCGGCCAGGGCGCTGAACACGCTTTCCATGCACATGGCCATGCTGGCAATGGTGGGGTCAAGTTCTTTCTGGCCCACAATTTGCAGCGTGTAGGCCACACCGCTGGACAAAATGCCGCAGTAAGCAATAGATACCGCCGCACCCTGGATCTGGGCAAAGGTCGGCGTTTCAAACACAAACATAAAAATAGTGGAAAGGACCGCCGTTGCAAAAAATTCCGCAAAGCTCAGCTGCACGCCGTCCAGCCTGGGGCTGTAATGATCCACCAGCATAATCTGGAACGCAAACAGCAGCGAGCACAGCAGCAGCATCCATTCGCCGCCGGTCAGGGTCAGGGTATCGTGCCCCGCCAGGCACAGCAGGTAAAGCCCCGCCAGGCTGATGCAGGCGCAGATTCCCAGTTTGCCCCCCGGCCGCCGCCCAAAGAACACCCCCAGCAGCGGTACCAGCACCACATACAGCGCCGTCAAAAAGCCCGCCTTGGCCGTGCTGGTGGTGCCAATGCCGATCTGCTGTGCCGCCGAAGCCGCAAACAGCGCAATGCCGCAGAACACACCGCCCCGCAGCAGCATCCGGCCGTTGATCCAGAACGGAACACCGGGATCCGCTTTGCGGGCCTTGCCGCGGCGCAGCAAAACCAGCACGATCAAAAACGCGCAGGCCAGCCAGCTGCGGGCCGCCAAAAAGGTATACGGCCCCACATAGCCGCTGCCCACACTTTGCGCCACAAAGGCTGTGCCCCAGATCAGCGCCCCCAGCAGAAGCAGCAGGGTGTTGCGCAGCTGCTTTTTATCAAAGTTCATCTTTTGATTCCTCTTTTTGTTTCAGTCATATCCGCAAAATGCCCCGGCGTCGGTCTGCGTTGACCGCTGCGCCGGGGCACGCTTCATTTTTGGTTATTCTGCATCCGGGGCAACCAGGTCGTCGCTGCCAATGCCCTCAATTTTCACGCCGCCGGTAATGTAGAACATACCAGAGTCATAGCTGACATTGGCCTTGTACAGCCTGCCGGGGGTCAAGCCGGAGATGGTATAGGTGCTGCACTCCCCGCCGGTCGGGAAATACACCGTGGTGCCCGCCACATAGGAAGTGGTTGCCTTATCCTCCGAAAGTTCCCACAGCGCCACCTTGAACTCCAGAATACCGGTGGATTCGGTGGTGGCATAGCCCGTTACCTGCACGGTATCGGAACCCGCCACAAAATACTCGGTGTTGCGGTTCTGGATGCTGTTAAACGCAACATACAGCGTCCCATCCTGCACCTGTTGGTTCCAGTGGACCGAGGTATCCTGCAGCCCATCCGGGAAGTTCACCTCACCGCCGGGCTGCGCCACAATTTCGTCCGCCTCATCGTCATCGGAACCTTCTTCACGCAGGCCCAGCAGGTCTGCCGTTTTCAAAATCAGATTGCTTGCTACTTCCTTGGGGCTGCAGGCGGTCAGGCTGAGCGCCAGAACCGCTGCCAGCACAAGTGCAGCTGCACGTTTTGCCAGTTTCATCATTCATTGCCCTCCATGGCAGGTAAAGCTGTTTGTAACCCTTTTATTATATCCCAATTCGCCGGGCAGAACAAGTGCTTCTTGGTGAAAACCTGGTAAAACCTAACCCCTATGGTGTGTTATCCGCGGGTGCCCTCAACGCTGGAATCGGTGCTCCAGCCCTGCAGGTCAGTGGGGTTGATGGAGCCGTTCCAGCGGCCATCGTTCTGGGCGTCGTTCCATTCGTTCCAGGCTGCCTCGCTGCGGATCGCTGTACCGCTGCGGAATGCTGCATCCCACGGGTTGGCGGAATCCGGGTCGGTGGGGTCCCAGCCGCGCTTGCTCTCGTCCGCCGGGTCGGTGTAAATGGTTCCGGGCTTGCCCATGGGGCCGGGATCATCGGCGTTATCATAGATCACCACGCGGGTGCCGATGGGGCAGTTATCATAGATCCACTTTACATCACAGACCAGCAGCCGGATGCAGCCCAGGCTGGCCTGGGTGCCCAGCTGGTTGAACTGGTCGTACTCGATATCGTCCTTGTGCTGGCTGTAATACGGCACAGTGTGGAACAGATAGGAATCCCAGATGCGGGTAGCGTACTGGCCATAGCTCGGCCCGGCCAGCAGCCGCCAGTCATAATTGACCGGCGTTGCAAAGAATCCCAGCGGGGTATCCGCGCCGCCGGAGCACACCATGGCCATATACGGCTTGGTGTAGTTGCCCTCGTCGTCCAGCGCCAGCACCGTCACGGTAGAAGCCGCGCGGTTGACCGCGATCATATAGGGGCAGCCATCTTTGGCACTGTATTTCAGCCCCTCGCTCTGGTAAAATTCATCGGCAGCCAGCTGTTCCATCAAGGCTTTGCCGCGCTCATCCCAAAGCGCCGGGTCCACCACCTGCGGGGCATCCTTGGTGCAGTTTGCGGACGCCGTTGCGGTGGCATCGGCAATGCGCTGTTCTTCCTCGGTCATGGTGGGCTGTTCCTGCTGGCTGTCGCCATCCGTGGTGCTGTCTGCACCGTCGGGCGCGGTGGAGCTGGAATCCCCCTGGCTCTGGTTGGGCTTGTTGGTAATGGTGCCATCGGTTTTTACCAGCAAAAAGCAGCCTGCGCACACCAAAATAAACACGGCAATGCAGAAAATCAAGGTGATCAGGGCATGCACGCGGCGGTTCTGTTTGCGTGAAACAGCGCGGCGGCGCTGCATATTGCTGCTCCTGGCAGCGGGTGCAGGGCGGCGCTTGGGTCCCTGCGCCGGACGTTTTTGTTGCGGCATTGTGCAGACCTCCCGTTTATGGTGTCAAAATCGTATGTTTCGGGCTTTGCTTCCCACTGCGGGCGGGCGCGGCCCGAACGGAATTCATTTCCCGTATTCTTCCGCCACAAATTTTTCCAGTGCGGCAAAGCTGCGGCGGACCTTCTCGGTATCAATGCAGTACGCCATGCGGAAGTAGCCGGGGCAGCCAAAGCTGTCGCCGGGAACCAACGCCAGGTCATACTTCATGGCCTTTTTGCAGAACGCATTGGCGTCCTCCTCCAGCGCTTTGGGGAAGATATAGAAGGTGCCGGAGGGTTTGACCACGGTAAAGCCCAGCTTTTTCAGCTCGGCGTAAATCAGCTCCATGTTGGTTTCGTACACACCCAAGTCGCTGGTTTCGTCCAGGCATTCGGCCACGGCCAGCTGGATCAGTGATGCCGGGCAGTTGTGGCCGGTTCCGCGGCTGATCTGGCCGCACATGGGCACAATATACTCGGCGTCCTCGCAGCGCGGGTTCGCAGCCACATAGCCGATGCGCTCGCCCGGCAGGCTCAGGCTCTTGCTGAACGAATAGCAGGTCAACGTATCGTCATAGAATTTGGCGGCGTACTGGATGGGCTGCCCGCCGAACATGATTTCGCGGTACGGCTCATCCGAGATCAAAAAGATTCGGTGCCCATACTTGGCGCTGGCGGCGCGCAGGCGGTCGGCCAGGCCGGTCAGCGTCTCGGCGCTGTAGGCTGCACCGGAGGGATTGTTGGGGGTGTTGATCAGCACGGCGGCGGTTTTCTCATCCAGCATCGCGTCAAATGCGTCAAAGTCAATCTGGAAATCCTCCGTGCGGGGCGGAACGACCTTCAGATTCAGGCCCGCGCCCTCCACATACGGCTTGTATTCCGGGAAGAACGGCGCAAAGGTGATAATATCCTGTCCCGGCACCGCCACGCAGCGCATGGCGTGGGCCAGCGCACCGGCAGCACCCGTTGCCATAAAGATATGCTCCATACCGTAGTCCATGCCAAAGCGGCGGTTCAGGCTTTCGGCCACCGCCTTGCGCACGGCGGGGATGGTCAGCGTGGGGCTGTAGCCATGCAGCGTCACCGGCTCCTTGGTCTGCAGCAGATCGATGCAGGTTTTGGTAAAGTGCTCCGGGCAGGGCACCGAAGGGTTGCCCAGCGAATAATCAAACACATTTTCATAGCCGATCTCGGTCCCGCGAGCCGTGCTCCACTCGGAGATTTGGCGAATAACGGACTTGCCGCTAAGCATATCTTTATAGCGCTGCGCAATCATTTTACAGTTCCCCCCACCGCAATTTTGCAGTTATTTCATGATAACGTCATACAGTTCATCGCTGTTTTCTGCCAGGTATTCCGCCCCGGCCGCATTCAGTTCCTCCCGCGTGCGGAATCCCCACACCGCCCCGCAGCAGGGCAGGTTCGCATTGTGGGCGGTTTCCACATCCACGTTGCTGTCCCCCACATACAGGGTGCTGGCCGGGTCGGCATGCAGAGCCTGCAGCAGGGCGTTCGTGCCCTCGGCGGCGGGCTTGGGGGCCACGCCGGTCATCTGGCCGCGCACAATCGTAAAATACTGCGTGCCGAAATAATCCTTGACGACCTCTTTTGCCAGCGCATCCGCCTTGTTGGAAAACACCGCCAGCTGCACGCCGTTCGCTTTCAGCTTTGCCAGCATTTCGGGGATGCCGGGGTACGGTGCGGTGGTGTCCCGCAGGTGCTGGCCATAATCCTGCTTAAAATCCGCCAGGGCCGCTTCCAGCACCGCCGGGGTGCGCTGGTCCGCCGGGGCCAGGCGCTCCACCAGTTTAGGGATACCGTTGCCCACAAAATAGCGGTACGCCTGGCGCTCATGGGTGGGCCAGCCATATTTCCGGCACAGCCGGTTGCCGGCATCCGCCAGGTCAGTCAGGGTGTTCAGCAGCGTACCATCCAGGTCAAACACTACAGTTTTATACATTTTGTAATATCCTCTATTTCTATACACATTCTAACTTTTCCCACTGATACGGCAAAAGCCACACTTCTATTATAGGAGCATTTTGCCAAAACGGCAACCGCTTTTGCCTGTTGTTTTGGAGCAAAAGTGTAAATTATACGGCGGCAGGGTGCAATATCACGTAAAGTGTGCTACTATATATTTGTATTGCTGGCCGGGAGTGATCCCGCCAAGGGGAGGAAAAAAGATGGACCTGTTTCTTTCAATTCTGAAATCCGTCATTTACGGTGTGATTGAAGGCATCACCGAATGGCTGCCGATTTCCAGCACCGGGCATATGATCCTTGCTGAGCAGGTGCTGAAGTTTGGCTATACGGAAGATTTTATGGAAATGTTCCGCGTTGTCATCCAGTTGGGTGCTATCCTGGCTGTTGTGGTGCTGTATTTCCACAAGCTGTGGCCGTTCTGCAAGGATAATGGCCGCGATACCGGCTTTGCCGCCCACCTGCGCTGGCCCGTGGTCCGGCTGTGGTTCAAAATTATTGTAGCCTGCGTGCCCGCCGCCGTGCTGGGCATTCTGCTGGACGACTGGATGGACGCCCACCTGTATAACAGCGTGGTGGTTGCCCTGATGCTGATTGTGTACGGCGTTGCCTTTATCCTGATCGAGCGCCGCCCGCGGGTGCCCACCACCACCAAGCTTTCCCGCATTACTTACCCGCAGGCGTTTAAGGTTGGCTGCTGGCAGGTGCTCTCCCTGATTCCCGGCACCTCCCGCAGCGGCTCCACCATTCTGGGCGGCATGCTGTGCGGCATGTCCCGCCCGGCTGCCAGCCAGTTCACTTTCTTCCTTGCCATCCCGGTCATGGCCGGTGCCAGCCTGCTCAAGCTGGTCAAGTTTTTTGGCAAGGGCAACAGCTTCACGCTGGATCAGACCGTTGTGCTGATCGTTGGCTGTACGGTTGCCTTTATCGTTTCCATCATCGCCATCCGCTTCCTGATGGATTACGTCAAGCGCCACACCTTCACCGCGTTCGGCGTTTACCGCATCGCGCTCGGTATTGTTGTTCTGGTGATCTGGGGCGTACAGACCTTTGTGCTGAAAGCGCCCGCCGCCGTGTAACGGCCCGGAGTGTATCTGAAATCGAAAATCTCCCCGCTGCATTTTGTGCATCAGCACATTGCAGCGGGGAGATTTTTTCTTGCCATTTTTTGTTTTTAAATCAGAGGAATCCTGGCTGACGTCTGCTTATCAGCTTCTTACTTTTCCATCTGGAACAAATTCTGCTGGCGGGTGGCTTTGGCGCCGATGTTGTTATATTCGAGATAGAAGTACCCGTGTACCCAGACGTCCAGCTCTGCATTCTCGCCGTAGGTGTGTGTCACGCCGTCCGCGTCCATATAGTCATTGGCGGCTGTCACCACCGGGGCCACCTGCTTGAGTGCCCGCAGGTACTGGTAATACGGGGTCAGCGGCAGCCCGGCATTTTCCACCAGGGTGGGAGCCAGCATGCACATATCCATGCGGTTGTACTCGTCGGTGACGCTGGTCTGGCCTGCGTTTTCCAGCGGATAGTTTGCCCAGATCAGGTAGGGCGTGCTGCGCTCCAAAATCTGCAAATTGTTCTCATCGGTAAAGGTATGGTCGGCCACATGATCCACAAAGCTGGGTGCGTGGTCGCCTGCCATGGCAACAATCACCTTGCGGCCGGTCTTTTCGTACTGCTCGGTCAGGTATTCGGTCAGTTCGCCAAAGGCACGGTCGGTCATATAGATGTTGCTCAGGTATTCATCCATGATGGAATCATACTCGCCGTAATCGGTCGCGGCATGCACGATATCCTCCTCCGGGGGGTTCATATCGTAATCGCCGTGGCTCTGGATGGAAACCAGGAACACAAACCGCGGCTGGTCCTCCGGCATTGCTTCATACAAACCTTCCAGGTCGCGGTAGGTGGCGCTGTCGGTCTGGTAGGGGCGGCTGCCATAGGTTTCCTTGGTCGGAAAATCATCCTGGAAGTGGGTCTCGTCAAAGCCCAGCGTCAGCCAGGCAGAATCGCGGCGGTAGTTGGAGTTGGTATAGGGGTGGGCTGCCAGCGTGGCATACCCCAGATCTTTCAGGTTGCTGACCAGGCTGTTTGCCTTGTGCAGGTTCAACCAGTTGAACGGTGTGATGGAGGGCATCAGCATCAGCGAGTTGGAGGAAAGCATCTCGTACTCGCTGGAGTTGGTGCCGCCACCCACATGCGGGCTGATGGTGTGGCCGTAAATGGAGTTGGGCAGGTTTTTGGTCACCTGCATGATCTCCTGGTCGGCCTGCAGGTCCGTTACCAGGTCAAAGTCATAAAAGCTTTCGGACAGGATCAGGAACACATCGGGGTAGTCCTGCTCGTTTGCCGTTTCGGGGCTGGCCTGATAGTCCTGCGCCATTGCAGCGGCCTCGGTGGCGGCGTCCTCGCTGTAGCCGTCCGGCTGCAGGATGGGGTCCACCATCAGGCTGGCGGCTTCAATGCTGCCCGCCAGGTAGCCGTACTTATAATAGGTTTCCTGCCAGGCCCAGCCGTAAGTGGCTGCGGGCTTGATGGGGTTGGGGCTGAAATACCCCAGATACAGCACCGCAAAAATGCCGCAGGTGCAGGCCAGCGCATGGGCGCCGCGCTGTTTCCAGCTGCGCTTATGCTTGCCGGCCAGTTTGACCTGCGCAACGGCAGCCACCAGCACCGGGATGTACAGCAGCGCAATGGTAATAACTGTCTGGGTAATGTGCAGGGTATAACTGCCCATCACCTCTGCCGCGGTGCCCAGGTTCAGGATGTCCTGCGGCATCAGGGCGGAACCGTGCAGGTCCCGCGTATAATAGTTGATCAGTGCCAGCACGGTAAAAATCAGGCCGGAAATGCCGGTTGCAATGCCCCAGCTGCCGCACAGGGCAAACACCACCAGCGTCAGGCAGAACGCCGTCAGCGCGTTGAGCGGTGCGTATACCGGCCACTGCCCTGCCATATAGTTGGCAGTTACGCCGTCAGAAATTTCTAACTGGTAGCGCGCCACAAAGGCCGCTGCCACAGCCAGCGCAAACGGCAGCACCGTGCCAAGCCAGAAGCGCTTGCTTTTTAATGTTTTTTTGATGTTTTGCATGGGTATCCAGTTCCTTCGCTTTGTTTGTTTATCAAGGGTGTATCTGAAAACAAAGAAAATGACGGATATTTCGCAAACACAAGCAGGATTT
>OIYG01002022.1_pt1 | contig 13862 bp, 12 predicted proteins | sample 1587861 | NCBI WGS metagenome assembly OIYG01 (sample SAMN03283272) | human gut metagenome | biome: human-associated habitat; material: feces | host: Homo sapiens | place: Peru | collected 2012 | reverse complement strand
CTCTTTTTAATTTACTGTTTTTTTATTGATGTCTCTAAATTAGGGTTCACATCATGACTAGATGTTTTTTTATTTGCTATATTTCTTAAATATTGTTATGTTTTCTATCATTTAAGGAATTTTTATTATTTAAGATAACAAAAAATGAGAGCTCTCGCTCTCTTCAGGAGACGATTAGGTTCCACATTGTCAATGTTTATAAAAATGATAAAACCCTTTATTTATAAGGGTTTATGCACATATTAGTTTATTTGAGTTTATTCAAATTTATATGTTTTTAGGTACTTTAAGCATCTAATTACGTACCTAAAAATTATTCATTTTCATCATAATTTAGAAATAATATTTCCTTTGACTTAAATAATTTTTGTGGATTAATTGTTCTTATAATATCAGTTAAATTTTTTGTAATAAAACTTTTTCCATATATCTTTTTTGCTTTAGTTGATTCGGACATAGATATAATTATATTACTTTGACTAAAAGATTTTAATTTTTCGACAAAATCATAATGGTTAAAATTGCCACTAGTGTATAATTCCTGTTTTTGGCTAACAAGCTTATCATCAGGTATATAAGGTGGATCACAATACATAAAGCTATCATTTAAAATTCCTTTTTTATATAGCTTATCTAAAAATTTATCATAACTTAAATTGTAAAAATGAACATTTTTTATTAGTTTTGAAATTGTTAATAAAGAAGCTTCTTGAACAATAAATTTTTCTTTTCTACCAAAAGGAACATTAAATTTTCCAGATTTATTTTCTCTGTAAACACCATTAAATCCAACTTTCATTAGAAAGTAGAAATATACAGATTTGTTTTCCTCAAAATTATTGAATCTATCTCTAATTTCATAATACATTTTTTCTTTGTCTTCATTATCCATATCATTATATTTATCTGATAATTCTATTAAATCATTAATAAGCTTTTTTGGTTTTGATTTCAACATTTTATAAAAATCTATTATGTTACCATTAATATCATTTACATAAATGTTTTTATAATGTAATGTTTCCACATTGTTGTTTAAAACATTAATCATAACAACGCCCGATCCAAGAAAAGGTTCTATATAATTTTCTTTATCTCTTTTAAATGATTCTAGCATATCGTTTAACACACGTTTTTTTGAGCCAGCCCATCTAATAGGAGAACTTAAAACTTCATCTTTCATTTTAATCCCTCTTTATTCATTTATTAATTCTTCATATAATTGCTTGTATGTATTAGCATATTCTTCGCTTATTTTTTTTGTACGCTCATTTATTTTTTTCTCATAATTACTAGTAGTAAATCCATATTCTAAAAATGATCTTAAAAATGGCTCAGATACAGCATTTTGTTCATATTTTATCAATTTATTATCAACACTAAGTTGACCATATTCATCAGTGTTTACTGGAATACAATTACCTATTTTCATTGACATATCATTATTTTCGTCAAATAGCACAAAATGCTCAATTGTCATATCAACATTAATATTTCCCTCTAAAAGCATAATTATTTGCTTAGCGTGTTTTGTATTATTATGGTCAATTTTGATTTCTTCTATTGTTTTTGTGATATGTTCCTTAGAATGTAGTTTTAAATTATCATTTAAAAATTCTTTTATAATATTTTTATAATCTTTATTTAAAAATAATTTTCTTGCTATATTTTTAAAATCATTTCCATATTGTGATGGACTTGCTTTATTTATTGACATTATTTCTTGATGCATAAGAATAAATTTTATAAATTTTAATATTCTTGAATAATTATTTATAAATAATGTACGCTCTCTAGTATCTCTAATATGTAACAATGGTAATAGAACTACATCAAATTGTTTAAATTTAGCTTTATCCAACAATTGTAAATAATCGTCTAGGCTATTCAAAGAAATATTTCCGTCATATATATTATTTAAATAATTAGTTGAATGATTATAAACAGCCAAAGCACATCTACACATGCCATTTTTTTGCTCAGACTCATAACAAAAATTATCATAATATTCTTTAGCACTTTGCAGATTATTAACATTTTTAATTACGTTATCAATTTTTTTATCTTTGTTATTTTCTAAATATACATCATTAAAATTATCAAAATACCTTTGTGCATTTTTTTCAGAAATATGGTTTATAGTCTCAAACCATCCCTCTTTATAGTACTCTATTCCGTTCATTTCATCATAACTTAAATACTTAAATAATTGACTTTTTAATATATCTACATTTTCCAAGCTTTTTCCTTTTGTGTTTAAATTAACAAACATATTATGTGCATCAGTTTCGGTCTGTACAAATTTAATTTCTACAATAATAACATCTAATAATTTTTCCATTAGTAACTTAGGATCAATATCATTATCTTTTATTGTTTTATATGCTCGTTCATACTCCTTAACTTCGCGTCTTGTTCTATATCTTTTAGCTATATCATCATTGTAAATAAATTCTAATAGGCGGCTATCATCACTTGGTGCTCTAGTTTCAACCTTGATTTTTTTTCCGTAATCTAAAAAAGTAAAATCTTCATCCAATTCAAATTTGTTTTTTAAACAACATAAAACCAAAAATGAACTTATAATTCTTTGTTGCCCATCAATCAATTCAACATCCGAAGAATTGGGAAGTGCCATTATATTTCCAATATAGTATTTATTATTGTTATATATATCTTTAATAAATACTTCCATATTCTTATCTTCCCATGAATACCCTCTTTGATATAAAGGTATAATTATTTTTCCATATTCATCAAAATAATTTTTTAATTTATAATCTTTTGCTTCAAGCATCTTTTTTGTTTCTTGTTTTATCACTTCTTCAACCATAAAACCTCCTATATACTAACTATTAATCAAATCATCCGCATCTTCCAATAAAGGCAATAGTTTTTCAATTTTATCCACAATTCTTTTTTGTTCTTCTATTGGTGGTAAAGGAATTAATAATTCCTTAAGGCTCTTTGAATTCAATGTATTTCCTTTTATAGCAACTTTTGTATCGCCATATTTTGTCATAAAAGGTAGTATTTTCATCAAGTATTTTTTTAGCACATCTGAATCGTAGTATGGATATATTGATATTATACCCTCATTATGAAAAGCGTCAATATTTAAAATTGAGCATCTACCAACCGTTAATTTAAAACTCATAATCAAAGTACCTTTTTTAGATATTTTCCCCTTAAAAATTTCATTAAATGCTTTATTAGATACATATTCCTTTGTTTCACTTATATACCCATCATCTACCATATCTGAAATAGAGACCCAAGGATAATCTTTCCCCCAAAAAGATAAATCTGCTCTTGCAGGTGTTTTTCCAATACTAAATCCCACTAAATCATCGAATTTTATCCATGACCAATTACTAGGAATTAAAAACGGAACAACATCAAAATCTGTTTTAATTCTTTTGTTTTTTTTCTCAGATATTACATTTATGATATCTGAAATAGTTTCATTATCTTTTTGAATTGATAAATTACCACTGCAAGCACTTTGAATAATAGATTTTTTTAATGTAGCTGAAAAAGAGCTATTTAATTCATTAAGTTTTTTTTCAATTGGTTCCATTAAATTTAATTTTCCAAATAACTCATCAATTTTATCTACTATTCTTTGTTGCTCTTCTATCGGTGGAAATGGAATCATATAATTTCTAACATCATCTACATTTAGATTACCTTGTGATGCTTCTTTTCCTGTAATATTTTTAATAGAAGTACTAATTCCATATGGTGAGTTCAACCAATACAAGATATATTTATTATTAATTAAACTATAGTCAACCAGTTTTATTAATGTTAAACTTACGTATATTGCAAAATCTATATCAACATCTATAATTGTCGACTCTCCAATTCCTGCACCAACCCTTGTTAATAAGATATCATTTTTTTCTGGTTTACAAGTGTTTGTTAATTTATTATATAAATCATAACTAATCAATTTATAATCATCTGATTTGAAATTAAATGGTTTTACATTTTTTGCAGATAAAAATGGCATTCCATCACTTACATATTGTGGTGTAGAAGCATAACCACATGTCATAACACTACATAAATCAATAAATCTTATCCATGACCAAGACGATGGTATTATATATTCTTTATCAGCATTTGTTATTTCTTTACCTATTGGCGTTCTTTTATATTTTTTTGATTTAATATTGTTTTCTTTTATATTTTTAATATTTTTAATTATTTCAGAAGATGATGTGTCTGATTCTAACTGTTCAGTTAATTTTCCTTGAAAAGCAACCTGTAATATACTTTTTTTTAAATCAGCAACTATCATTTTATGTCTCCAATTAATGAAACAATATCTTTCAGTTTTTCATCTAATTGTTTTTCAAGATATTCCCTTTTTGATATAAAATTTGACATTACTTCTTTTGGAGGTAAAATAATTTCTTCTTTTACTGGATAACCACATTGATCAATATTATAATTTAAATTATTAATTTCATCTACAGTATATTTTTTTGATTTCCATGTTTCATTCTGTGACTCATCTTCTTTTTCATCTTTAATTTCATTTCTATTGTTCCACCACTCTATTATTTCTTCAAAATGCTTCATTTCTACAGGTTTAGTTTTACTGAAAGCTTTATATCCTTTCGGTAAATCCAGCCTATAAAACCAAATTTCTTTTGTTGGACCAGTTTTATCAAAAAAAAGTAAATTAGTTGCTATTGATGTATAAGGAGCAAATATAGATCCAGGTAATCTAATAATAGTATGAAGGTTACATTCTTCCATTAGTTTTTTCTTAATTGCAACTTTCGTATTATCTTGACCAAATAAAAAACCATCAGGGAGAACAATTCCTACTCTACCATTTTGTTTTAATCTATATAATATTTCAACCATGAATAAATCAGCAGTTTCAGAATTTCGTAATTCTGTTGGAAAATTTTGTTGAACAGACTTCTTTTCAGTCCCACCATATGGAGGATTCATAAGGATAACATCAAATTTATCTTCTTCTTCATAATCTCTTACATTTTTTTCTAATGAATTACCTCTTATAATATTTGGCTCATTTATATCATGTAATAACATATTCGTTGTACATAATAAATATGGTAATGATTTCTTTTCAACACCATAAAAGGATTTTTTTAATTCTTCATTTGAAGATGTATCTTCTGCGCTTTCTTTCATGTGATTAAGTGCTGATACTAAGAATCCTCCTGTTCCACAGGCAAAATCTGCAACAGATTCTCCTATTTTTGGATCAACCATTTTAACAACAAAATCTGTTACAGCTCTAGGAGTATAGAATTCTCCTGACTTACCAGCTGATTGTAAATCTTTTAATATTGTTTCATATATTTCATTAAATGCATGTCTTGTTTGAAAATCTGTTAAATCTATTTCATTTAAAACATTAACAACTTGTCTTATTAATACTCCATCTTTCATATAGTTGTTTAAGTCCTCAAACACTTCTCTAACTATTCTACCTCTAATAGGAGTTGTTTCATTTATTTCTAATTCTTTTAATGCGTTAAATAAATTAATTATAAAATTAGATAATTCATCACCAGTCATAGCTTTTCCATCTTTATTATCTGGCGCCCAATTTCTCCATCTATATTTTTCTGGAATAATTGATCTATAATCATCTTCTAATATTTCCCATTCTGATTCTTTTGCGTCATATAGCTTTAGAAATAACATCCAAACAATTTGTTCTATTCTTTGAGCATCACCATTTACACCAGCATCCTGACGCATAATATCTTGTAGTCTTTTTATCATTGTTCCTATGTTCATTCATTTTCACTCCTAACTGTATAATAATCTTTTAACATTGTTTATCATATTTAAATATTTTTCTTTTCCACCAAATAAGTTAACAATTGGAACTAGTCCACCAAATTTATTAAAGTTTTTAACTTCTAATAATCTGATATTTTCAAGTTCTAATATTCCTTTATTTTGATATACGCTTAAGATTTCATCAATAACATTTTTTTGACTTTCATTATATTGATTAATTTCTTCACTTTCTTTTACTTTTTCTACTCTTTCTTCTTTAGGTACTACTTCTTTATCAAATGCAACATTACTTAATAAATCAAATATATCAATATTATCATTTACTTTATCAAATAATGCATCAACCATAACACCTTCTCCTAATAGAAATTCAACAAATTCTTTTTTAGAATCGGCTCTAAGCCACTCTTGTTCAAAGCCTTCATAATTTGTATACATTCTCTTAAGATTCTTCTTAGAATATTCCATAATTGTTTCAGTTATTAAATTACCATCTGCATCATAATATTTGATTGTTTCATTTAATATTGAAACATCAACACCATTTATATATACTTTCTTAAATCCTTCGTCATCAACATCACCACTTATTGGTAAATTGGGTTTGTTATCATCGATTCCAAAAGATTTAGGAGTTTTTGGTTCTTTACCATCTCCACCATCAACATCTAATACCATTTCAGCAGGTCCATTGAAGTTTGGATCAGCAAATTTTTCAGAATTATTTCTAAAATCCATTATAGTAAAATATTCTTTACCTTTGCTTTCGTATAATCTAGTACCTCTACCTATAATTTGTTTAAATTCTGTCATAGATTGAATATCTTCATCTAGTGCTATAAGTTTAACAGTTTTTGTATCTACACCTGTAGAAAGCAACTTAGATGTTGTAGCTATTACTGGATATATTGTATTAGCATCAATAAAATCATCTAATTTATTTTTACCTTCCATATCATTACTTGTTATTCTAACAATATAATTTGAATTTTGTTGCATCATATCTGCATTTTCATTTGCTAATGCATTTCTCATTCTTAAAGCATGTTCAGTATCTACACAGAATACTATTGTTCTTGAATATCTATCTGTTGCTTTAAGATATTCTGTTATTCTTTTAGCAACTACTTGTGTTCTTTCGTCTATTACAATAGTTCTATCAAAATCATGAATTGTATATTCTTTATCCTCTACTTCATATCCATCTTCGTCTAGTTTTCCTTTTTCTGGTCTATAACCTTCTAAGTCTTTATCTAAACTTACTTTAATAACTTTATATGGTGCTAGGAAACCATCTTCAATTCCATCCTTTAATGAATATGTATAAATTGGTTCACCAAAATAATTAATATTTGAAACATCATTTGTTTCTTTTGGAGTAGCAGTCATACCAATTTGAGTAGCACTATTAAAATAAGTTAATATCTCATGCCAGTTTGAATCATCTCTGGCACTACTTCTATGACACTCATCTACTATAATTAAGTCAAAGAAGTCAGGTTTAAATTGTTTATATATTTGTGCTTCACTACTTCTTAATTGATGATATAAAGACATATATATTTCATATGATGAATCCATATTTCTATTTTCAACTTTTGTCATAACTTTTTGGAAAGGTTTAAAATCATTTTGCATTGTTTGATCAATAAGAATATTTCTATCAGCAAGATATAGTATTTTCTTTTTTGAACCAGACTTGTATAATCTATGGATTATTTGAAAAGCAGTAAATGTTTTACCTGTTCCAGTAGCCATTACTAAAAGAATTCTCTTTTGACCTTTTGCTATCGCTTCAACAGTTTTATTAATTGCAATTCTTTGATAATATCTTGGAGTTTTATATGCACTCATAAAATAATAAGGTTCAGTAATAACTTTTAATTGTTCCTCAGTTAATTCCTTTTCTTCTACATATCTATTCCATAACTCTTCAGGTGTTGGGAATTCTTCCATAGATAATTCTCTTTCTTTACCTGTTAACCTATCATGTTCATAAAACTTAGAACCATTTGAAGAATATGCAAAAGGAATATCCAAATCAACTGCATAACCTATTGCTTGTTGAATCCCATGTGCTTCAGTAACATTATTATCTTTAGCTTCAATAATTGCTATTGGTAAATTTGATTTATATGATAATAGATAATCAACGAATTTTCTCCTACCTCTAGTTGTCACATTTTCTCTAACGTTCATTTTACCAGCAGTATAGTAATATTCACATCTTACTTGAGTTTGAATATCCCAATTAGATTTTTGAATTGCTGGAGTAATATATTTTATTTTTATATCTTCTTCGCTTAATTCTTTAATACTTACCATACTACTCACCACCTATAATTTTCTTTAAAGAAACATTATCTTTATTTTTCCATTCAGTATAACCATTTGCATTTCTACCTAGAATAGCAATCGCTGCCATTGAAGGTGATGAAAATAAATGATCATTTATATATATATTATCTACTAAATCTGTTGAACTTCTTTCTTTTTCAAAAAATCCATTTAATGAAGGTGATAAACTTTCAAATACACCTTCTTTAACTTTAGATCCTTTTAAAACAACAAATCCTTCATCTGTTAACATACCCTTTGCATATTCAATTCCATTATTAGTTAAATGTAATGTTTTGTCTACTTTTTTAATTTCATTAACCAATTGAATAAATAATTTATAACCAAACATATTAGTAATTATTTTTATTTTACTAATAAACTTTTCTGCTCTTATTTCATCTGCATTACTTAATGATGACTTTGTTGGATTAGATTCATTTTTTATAATACATCTATTAGCTTTTTTACCTACTTCATATAATTCATGTTCTATATATTTTATATGTGCTTTATTTAATGAATTATCTTTACTTACAAATACAACACACTCATTCCAAAAGTCTTTATTTTTATTGTGTTGATATAATCTGCTATATATGTCTTCTGCTTCCCCAATATATGCTATTTTTTCAGCAGTATTTTCATCATCACCAAATAATATATATACTCCTGTATTATTTATATAATCTAAACCAGAAGCTTCTTTTAATTTATTTCTGGGTATTTTATAACTAATTCCAAACCAATCATCTACTGAACATTCAATTATTCCAGTAGGATTATTTTCTTCTATAATAAATTGCAATACCTGTTTATTCATACTTTCCCTCCTTATGACACTATGACGTTAAGCTAAGATATACCCTATACCAATTTCTAGTGTCATTCTGTCATTTATTAATCAACTATATCGCTTACTGATACATTGTAATATTCAGCTAATTTCTTAACTACTTCATTACTTAGTTTTCTACTACCTTTTTCATATTTATTATAAGTAGATAAATCTATTTCTAAGTATTTTGCTAATTCTTTTTGAGATTTATTATTTTCTAATCTCAAGTTCTTAATTCTAAGTCTAGCTCTTGATTGTGTCTTTTCTTCTATTTCATCTAATCCTTTTGTAGGATTCTTTAAATCGATAGCTATAAATTTTTGTGTATTATTAGCAACTCTAAAAGCATAGTTAGATAATTCTAATGATTCTTTATCAGATAACTCTGGCATATTTTCAAAAAAGTAATTTGTTGATACTTTATAGAATTTAGCCAAGTCTTGTAATACACTAATAGGTACCATTCTATCACCTAATTCATAGTGTTTATATGTAGATGTATTTACTCCTACTACTGAACATATTTCTCTTTGAGTTAGATTAAATTGCTTTCTTAACTTACTCATATTTGTTCCTATAGTAACATCCATTGGTTTTCTCTTTTCCATAGAATTACCTCCTATTTTCCTTCATAAATCTATTATAACACAAAATTTCCATTTTGGAACATTTGATACAAAATTTGTCGAAAAAATACAAATTTCAAAAATTTTAAATTTTTCTAAATTATGGCTTGACATTATGGAACTAGTATGTTATTATTTTTATAACATTTCCATATCGGAACTTTTATTTTAATATAAGATGTGCCATTTTGGAACTTGCAATTTGTTCTTTGAAAACTAAATAGAGTCAGATATTGTAAGCGCCCTATTCTGCTGGCTCGTTAAATAAATACAAGTGGTGCCTAGCGATTGCCCTATTGGTACGGGAGTTTGGGAATTACTAAAATTTCAGGTATATGGGATACTCTACCCTCTTGACCCATAAGTAAAGAGAAAATATAGAAAGAAGGTTGATAAAATGAATAACAAAGAAAATTACATTAAACATTTCACTGATAATGTTGATGAAGTTGAATTACCAGCTTATGTTTGCCAAGCTATGTTTGATTTAATGAAATTAGCAAATATGAGTGAAGAAGAAATTTATAAAAAATATGAATTCACAAATAATTGTGATAATGAAAAAACTGATAGAAAGGCTTTATATAAAATGCTAGTTGATATAGAAAAAATAGATCCTAGCATTCCATATAATAACTACTATTTGAATTATTTCGAATAAGGTGGTTGATATATGTCCGCAAAAGAAACTTTAGAATTACTATCAAAACAATGGTGCTCTCTACAAGATTTAATGAAGTTAACTAATCTTGGTAGAAATTCAGTGCTAAAAATTAGAAAGACATAGTTGTGCTTCTTTATTAATAGATAGTGGCGCTAATATTACTCTAGTAGCTAAATATCTTGGACACACTAAAATAGATGAAACTTTAAATACGTATTCACATATGTATCAAAATAGACTTGATACTATTGTTAATATTATTGAATTACAAAATAGCAGATTAAATAATAATATTATTGAAACTAAGCCAACTATTTTATTAGAACATAAAGAAACATTACCTGAGCCAGAAGATGAATCGTATGATTATGAAGACTATGAAATAGTTAAACATAGAAACAACGATGACCTAGTCCTTTAACGGGCTAGGTCTCTTTTTTTATTTTAAATATTTTAATCTCTTTAAACATCCTAATTTAGTTCTATATTCTTTCAAAAATCTTTTTCGTAATAATTCATAAGTATCCTTATTAAGCTGATGTGTCGATGTAGCCCATAAATATATTTCATTCAATATTTTTTCTTGATCTTGAGTTGCAAAAGATTTGATTTTTTTCAAATATGAATTTACATAAACTTCATCTTTCGAATGTAAAATAGATTCAATATCTTCATGTGTTTGATCTAAAACATTTAACAAACATCTTCTTTCGACGCTTAGTTTAGATAAGTCAATATTTTTATAAATATATTTTGCCATTTCTTTATCTATTCTCACACTTTTTAGAAGTACTGTTGAGTTTTTAAAATAATCAATGTATGTTTCTTTTAAAGTTTCTATTCGTTCTTCTTCATCTAAACAAAAAACACCTGTTCTATTAGTTTTTGAATAAACATATAATTTATAATATTTTTTTGAATATAACATTTCTTCTAAATCATAATTAAAGCAATAAAATTTTGTGGCATTTTGGTCAAAATATTTCATAGCATTACGATTTAATTGATTTGTATTTTTTATTAATTTCACATAATCATTTTCTATATCAGTTTTATTAGGATTAGCAATTAATAATGTAAGAAAGTCTTTTTCTAAAGAAACTGGCAAAAACTCTAGATGGTTAAAAAAATTTAAATAATCACTTTCTACCTGAAATTTCAATTTACTAATTATTTTTACATTATTGATTATTTTATACTTTTCTGCAGTATTAAAATTATATTTATAGCCATAAAACAATTTATTAAAATGCTCATCTTCGATAGAAATGCACTTTTCTAAAAAGGTACAAAATACATCATTTTTAAGATTTTTACTACTGAATTTTAACAAATTAGTAACTAATTCATCATCAACTTGATTGGGATTTATGTATTCTAAAATTATATTTAAATCTGAAACTATAAACATTTCATCATAACTAATTTTGGGTAATTCTGGTATAAATATTTTACCGCAAAGCTTTGGATATTTATTTAGTATGTGTATTATTCTTTTTCTAAATTGTAAAACTTCTTGATTTTCATAAAACTGTTTCAAATTATCAACTATATTATTAAGTAATTTTTCTAAAATATATAAAGTTTTTTCAGTATTAAACTTAACCAATTGTTCTAGAATATTAACAACTTTATTTTCTTGTTCTTTTAATTTAATAGATAAAACATATTTTTCTAACTGATATTTAAAATTATCATATGTAATATCAAATAATTTTTCATTTTTAAATATTACATTAGGAACGCTATTATTATTTACTACAAAGCTTAATGATTGTATAATTTCACCGGCATTTGCTTTTTCTATGTATTCAGCAGCAGTTTCACACTCTTTTACATTATCCGTCAAAATAATATTACTTACAGCAGTATCAAATACATTTTTAATTTTTTTTGATTTTGGTAGTTTATAAAAATACATCGAATAATTCATATCAATAAGTTTATTAGCGAAGCCAAACTCTATTTCATCAATAAATTTTTCTTCTTTAAAATAAGGACATTCTTTATTAACCTCACAGAATTCAGGACATTTTTCACATAACAACAATTTACCCTTTGTCAGCCTATTAATTACCATTTTTTCGAAGCTTTCAGAATCAGTTATAAGATTATAAAAAGAATCAGTAAATTCATCCTCTAAATACGCTACAAAGAAACACGTTTCTATGTTTATTTCTACATTTTCAGCATCTTGTTTATTTTTTAACAAATTTTCATATAAATTTATTGCATAATTATATCTATGCTTTATATCTCTGATGGTATTCTTTTTTCCCTTATAAAGATAATGATAAAAAGACGCTTCAGGGTCTGTTGGCAATAGTATATTCATTTGTTGCAATTTTTTATATTTTCCAAATAACAATTCTTGAATCAAAACATCATAATTTTGAATTGCTACAGGTTGAAGATTTATTATATAATCAAATATTTTTTCATATAAATTCTTTATCTGATCATTTTGTTTAGAATCTATTGTTTCAAGTTTTGAAGCAGGTTTAATTGCTATAATGAATTTTATATCAATATTCAAAATATCTACAGATTCAGAATAAAACTTATATATTTGTTCTAAAAATCTGATTGTTCCCTCACCATTTGTAAATCTATCTATATCTTCAATACATATTATAACTTTTTTTATACCACTTTGTTTACATGCTTCCATTATTTTGAAAAAACAATCCGTTGTCTCAAATTCATCAATTGTTCTGGTATTTTTAGATTCTTTATTAAACGAAAAATATATTTTAGATTTTATTAATATTTGAGCCAAAGCAGACGCAAATGCAAATTCTAAAATTAATAAGGCTATTCTTGGAACATTCATAGAAAACAAATCTACTTTAGTTATAATTATAAATATTAATAAAGCAAATAAGAATGACAAAAGTTTGGTAAAGTTAGTATCTTCTATACATAAATCTAAAAAACCATAATTCTTATTTATTTGTTTTTCTAAAGATTTCTTTTTAATATCAGACAAATTGGTTTTCCTTAAAATTTGATTTAAAAATGATTTATGAATATTTATAGTTAAATCATCTTCATCTGAAACTTCTTTATTAGATGGTAAATTCCATAAATTAACTTTAGCAAAAAAGATTCCTTTTTTATTCATTTCGCTTCTATTTTCAACCATATTAATCACTGTACTTTTACCAGAACCATAATTTGATATTAATCCTATCATTTTAGCAGACGTATTAGTTAAAATGTTTATTAGATTATTTACATAAACTCCAAATCCAATTGAATCCTCTTCTTCACTGCATGGATTATCAATTAAATAAACACTTTCATTACATTCATCATATTCTGCTTCAATAATGTTTTCTTTTAAATCATTATTATTTATAATTTCCTTATTTTCCATACTTTCACTTCCTTACTACTAAAAAACGCCACTACAAAAACCTATTAAATTAATAAGCCTGTACTAGCGCCTCTTTTTTAATTCTCTTTATTAAATAATTTTTCTACAATTAAATCTTTTGAATGTAGATTATTATTCTTACCTAATAATAAATTTTCATAAAATTTAATTAAGAAACTATTATCTTCTTTTATATTTAAATAATTATTAAAATAATTACTT
>OIYG01002021.1_pt1 | contig 13866 bp, 12 predicted proteins | sample 1587861 | NCBI WGS metagenome assembly OIYG01 (sample SAMN03283272) | human gut metagenome | biome: human-associated habitat; material: feces | host: Homo sapiens | place: Peru | collected 2012 | reverse complement strand
AACACCGTATGATAAGCTGCAGATGGATCTGATGTACATTGCCCACCCCAGCATCGTGGAGGACCTGAAGATCATGCTGGCGACCATCAAGATCCTGTTCATGCCGGAGAGTACCGAGGGTGTGGCAGAGGGGCAGACCACGGCGATGGGGGAGAGTAACGAATGAAGAAATTTCTGATTGTGGCCCATTACAGCCGGTTTTTGGTGCAGTTTGAACTGAATGATGTAAGGCTGCTGCAGGAAATGGACTATGAAGTCCATTACGCGACGAATTTTGAACAGGAAGATATGTATGCGGATGCAGTCAAGGTGATCCGCGAACATGGCGTGATTCTGCATCAGGTGGATTTTGTCCGTTCGCCCTATAATATGTCGGCGAATGTCAGGGCATATCGTCAGCTGAAGCATTTGATGCAGACAGAAAAGTTTGCAGGAGTACATTGCCATACGCCGATGGCAGGAGCGCTGGCACGTCTGGCAGCCAATGCAACGCATACAGTGCCTGTGATCTATACGGCTCACGGTTTCCATTTTTATAAAGGCTGCCCGCTGAAAAACCGGCTGATCTATCAGACAGCAGAAACTTTTCTGGCCCGCTATACGGACATACAGATTACGATCAACAAAGAGGATTACGCAGCTGCGCAGAAATTCCCTTTGCGTGGTAAGGCCTGCTACATTCCTGGAATTGGCGTAGACACAAAGAAAATTGCATCCGTGCAAGTTGACCGGGCGAGTAAGCGGAAAGAGCTTGGAATCCCGGACAAGGCATTTGTGTTCCTGACAGTAGGGGAGCTGATTCCGCGAAAAAACCATGAACTTTTGATCCGGGCGTTTGCAAAAGCAAAGCTCCCGGATGCGCAGTTGCTGATCTGCGGCTGCGGAAAGGAAAAGGCACATCTGTCCCACCTGATTGAGGAACTGGGTGTATCGGATGCCGTGCATCTGCTGGGGTTCCGGAGCGATGTGTATGAGCTGCTGAAATGTGCAGATGCTTTTGTATTCCCGTCCAGACAGGAGGGCTTGCCTGTGGCTCTGATGGAAGCGATGACGGCGAGCCTGCCCTGTATTGCAAGCCGGATCCGCGGCAATGTGGACCTTCTGCCGGAGAGTCGGTATCTGTTTGACCCTGCGGACGAGGATGCGCTTGCGCAGTTGATGCAGGACGCCGTGAACGGTGTGCAGGTCGGGCAGGAGCGCGCACAGAACCAAAAGACGCTGGAGCAGTTTGATGTACGGAATGTCAGCGGACAGATGCAGAAAATTTATACGGAAATGCTGGGAGAGGATGCAATATGAACAAAAAGGCATTGAGTATCATTATTCCGGTGTACAACGTTGAGACATATCTGGAGCAATGCGTAAAAAGCATTCTGGATCAGTCAGCACCCGAGGTTGAGGTGATTCTGGTTGATGATGGCTCAACGGATAACTCTGGCAAGTTATGCGATGAACTTGCGGTTCGGTTTTCGGATGTCAAGGTGCTGCATCAAAAGAATGCGGGTGCTGCCGCGGCAAGAAATACTGGACTGAGAAAGGCTGAAGGAGAATATATCGCATTTGTTGATGCAGATGATTTTATTGGGAAAAACAGCATACAGAAACTCCTTGAATGGATCACCAAAAACACTGCAGACATATGTTTTGCAAGGGCATTGAAATATTTCCCGGATGGACAAACGGAATATCTTGATGCGGAAATATCAGAAGAAAGAGTTAACTCCGATAAGGATCATGCGGTAGAGTATCTTTCTGGATTGAACAAATACCCCGGAAGTGCTTGGGGAAAACTTTTCAGAAAGCAGTTTTTAAAGGATAACGAACTGTTATTCCCGGAGGATCGATCAACGGGGGAAGATCTGAAATTTGTATTCCAGTGCATCATGAAAGCGCAGACGATGGACTCTATTCAAGTTGACCTTTATTATTATCGTCAACAGCGGGAAAACTCTGCAACAAGTGTGATATCAAAAAAGTCTTTTGACGGATTGAGAAAATTTGTAGAGGAGACAGTGAATGAACTGACTGTTGGAAAAATGCCGAAGGGACAAGTGGAAAAGTATGCGTTGAGTTTCGCTGCATATGAATATTCAATCATGATCTGGCAATATGGGCTCTTGAAAAATGAAGACCAGAGCGCAGCATACGATTTTCTGAAACAATATCAATGGGTTCAGGAATATGGAAAATCCAGAAAGTTACATTTTGTAAAGAAAGTGACAGACATCTTTGGTATCAGACTCACGTCAGCGGCAATGAAAATCTACATCCGGCTGCGAAAGTAAAAAACTATCCAAGAAGAAAAGGAAAAAACGTGACAGTATATATCTGCGTGGAAATGATTCTGCTTGTACTTCTGTTCAAGCGAAAAAAATATCGGATAGAGTATGGGCTGGTTTCGATAGGACTTGCTTTGCTGTCTGCACTTCGAGCGGAATCTGTCGGAACGGATGTTGCAAACTATATCCTTGAATACAATTGGCATGGAAGTCAATCGTGGAAAGCTGCCTTTGCCAATTCGGAGTACTCATTCTCCGTCTATTGCAAGCTTTTGAATACACTTGGCCTGAAGGTACGCGGATTCCTGGTTGTGACGGCGATTTTGTTTGCGGTGCTTCTTGCTGTCGCAATTGAAGTGAACCACTGCGACAGGATTTTGACGTTATCTCTTTACTATTTTACGGGTCTTTATATTCAATCGTTTTGTATCATACGGCAAAGTCTGGCAGTTGCCATCGCTTTGATTGCATATGGAAGCTTGGAAAAAAGCTACAGTTTTCAGACACGACCGGATGGTACATGCAGAGGAACTTTTCAACGCTTCCCAGTTGGTTTTGTAATCGGGATGATCATTGCGGCAGGGTTCCATCCAACAGTAATTATTTTGATGGCACTCCCGATTATGATGATATTTTATGGAAGAAAAAAATGCAAAAAGCCGCATGTCTTTCTGCGGGATGGTATCCTGTGCATGTTGGCAGCGTTGGTCGTATTGCCAGGCCTTTACCCGGTGATCCTTCGGCATTCCAATGCAAAATATCAGACCTTGTATGGTGAAAGCTATGTGACAGGGCTGTTTGGAAACTGGAAAAGCGGATTGCTTCTGGTGGTATTATATCTGATTTTTTATCTGGCCTATTATAACAATTGGAGAAGGCTTACAGAGAAAGAAAATGTGATCGTGGGCAGTGCTGTGATGCTGGCTTTGGCATGTTCCTCTTTGAGTATCATCAATAGTACACTCGGCAGAATAAACCTCTTTTTTGAAGGGTTGATGATATTGATGTTGGATAAACTACTCCGACAGAGGTACAGCCGGGTGAAATCGGTGAATTTTTATATTGTGTTGGTATTCGCTGCATATTTTGTGATGTATCTGATGCGAGACGCTATCGTGGTGGTGCCATACAAGTTGATGTGAAAAAGAAGGAAGAAGAATGAATCAAGACCAATTGGTAAGCGTAATCGTTCCGGTTTACAATGTCGAAGCCTACCTGCTAAGGTGCATTGAAAGTATTGTGAACCAAACCTACAAAAAACTTGAGATCTTACTGGTGGATGATGGCTCACTGGACAAATGCGGACAGATCTGCGATGAGTGGGCAGAAAAAGACCGGCGGGTCACGGCGTTTCACAAGGAAAATGGTGGCCTTTCTGATGCGAGAAATTATGCCTTGGATCGGATGAACGGCGCATATGTAACCTTCATTGACAGTGATGATTTTGTGGATGAGCAATTTGTGAGCATATTGATGGAAACAATCACTGAGTCTGGAATGGATATCGCCATGTCAGGTTTTGAGACAGTTTATGATGGAGATACCGGTACAAAATTGGGAAAAAGTGAATACAAGTTGATTCCTTACCCAAAAGAAGAAATGCTGAGAAAAAATCTTAAAGTCCAGGTTGGACCTAATGCATGTGGAAAGCTGTACCGGAAAAAGGTGTTTAATACAATCCGTTTTCCAAAAGGTTTGCTCTATGAAGATCTGGCAATTGTGTATGATGTTTTAGAAGAAGCTAATGGGATGGCATATGTTGAGGCGCCGCTATATAAGTATTATACCCGTGAAAATTCAATTATGAACTCAAAATTCAACATGCACCAGATGGACGAAATTATGATCATTGATCGTGCGATGGATAAGTTGGAGAGACAGCGCCCGGACTTACATACCATGATAGAGGCACGGAGAATCTATTCATATTTCATGGTGCTAAGCAGAATTTTATATTCAGAGCAGGGCGATGAATACGCGAAACAAAAGCGGGAAATAGAAGAAAAAATCAAGGCGCATCAAAAGGGAGTTCTGTCGTCCAAAGATGTTAAAATATCCTGGAAAATCAGATTGATTGGGTTTCAATTTGGAGAAAAAGGTTTCTTCGCTATTCAAAAAATGGTTGATAGATTACTGCTGATCAAGAAAAGGAAAAAAATATGATCCCTAAAATCATTCATTACTGCTGGTTTGGCGGTAACCCACTGCCGGAACTGGCACAGAAGTGTATTGCATCCTGGAAAAAATACTGTCCGGATTATGAGATTAAGGAGTGGAACGAGAGCAATTTTGATTTGAACTGCTGTGATTATGTCCGGGAAGCGTATGCGGCAAAGAGATGGGCTTTTGTCAGTGATTATGCCCGTTTCTTGATCCTGTACCATGAGGGTGGACTTTACTTTGATACGGATGTGGAAATTATTAAGCCGATAAATGAAATTTTGGAGCAAGGACCTTTTTTTGGTTGCGAAAAGGGCGATGGAGTAGCCCCGGGATTGGGCATGGCTGCTAATCCGGGATTGGGCATGTATAAAGAAATATTGAATTTTTACCAGCATAAGCACTTCAGGAATGAAGATGGTGTAACAGATACCACAACGATTGTGGTTTATACATCCGAAATTTTGAAATCTCATGGGTGGAAGCCGGAAGAAAGCATCCAGAAGGTAGAAGGCATTACGATTTATCCTCCGGAGTATTTCTGCCCGATGGACTATCGAACAGGAGAACTGATGATCACGCCCAATACGTATACGATCCATCACTATAGTGCATCATGGTATACCGATAAAGAAAGAAAATTTGAAAATATCCGGCGAAAATTCAAACATATATTTGGAGATAAGGGCTATGCACTGGCAGGAATTGTTTGTATTCCGCTGCGTGCAGCAAATAAACTGGAAATAGATGGATGGAACGGAACCTTCCAAAGCATAAAGAAGAAATTTCGGAAAGAAAACAAAGGATAATAACATGGTTTCAATTTTTACACCGACCTATAACCGTGCATATATTCTGCCGGTTTTATATGAGTCATTGACGCGGCAGACCTGCCGTGATTTTGAGTGGATCATTGTGGATGACGGCTCAACGGACAATACCGAGGAACTGGTTGCATCCTGGGAAAAAGATAAAAACGATTTTCCAATCATTTACCGGAAGCAAAAAAATGGCGGAAAGCATACGGCAATCAATTATGGAGTAACGCTTGCATCATATGAATGGTTCTTCATTGTAGATAGCGACGACTATCTCCGGGATGATGCGGTAGAAAAGGTCTGTGAGTGGACAAAAGAAAAGTTGCCGCAGGATATCGCAGCGGTTTCTGGAACAAAATGCTTCAAAAATATGGTAACGATTGGCGGGCAGACGAAGTTCAACGGTGAATACTGCGACTGTAAGAATAACGAACGCAAAAAATATGGATTGCTGGGCGATAAGGCGGAGGTTTACCGCACTGAAATTCTGAAAAAGTACCCATTCCCGGTGTTTGAAGGTGAAAAATTCCTGAGCGAGTGTGCCGTTTGGGATAAGATCGCGTTGGAAGGCTATAAGATCCGCTGGTATGATTATCCGCTGATGGTGTGCGAATACTTGGAAGATGGTTTGACTGCCAAGGTGTCTGGGAACGATTTGGAGTTGAAGAATTTCCAGGGGTATACCTATATCACCCGGCAACGGATAAAGGCATATAAGGGACTGGACCGATACCGATATATCTGCGCATATATTACGATGGCACAAAAGAAACAGATGAGCTGTAAAGAGATGGCACAATCCCTTGGTGTGAGTGAAAATACAATGTGCCGATGGAAAATTGCTTCTGATGCAAAGAAGTTTGTGAAAAGGGTGCTTGGGAAAGCATGAGGGAGAAAATGGATAACCAAATTATGGTGAGTATTTGCTGTACAGCATACAACCACGAAAAATATATCCGCAGGACCTTGGATGGATTTGTAAACCAGAAAACCAACTTCAAATATGAGGTGATAATCCATGATGATGCATCACCAGATAAAACGGCAGAGATTATCAAGGAGTACGAAGAAAAATATCCTGACATCGTTCATGGAATCTACCAGACCGAAAATCAGTACTCGAAAAATGTGAAGATTATCGAGAAATTTATTGCTCCAAAGACAAAAGGAAAGTATGTTGCACTCTGCGAAGGAGATGACTACTGGACAGATACGTCAAAACTGCAAAGGCAGGTTGATGCATTGGAAGAAAATAAGGACTGCTTCTTCTGCGTCCATAAGGTACTGGAAGTTTCAGAAGATGAACGGTCGACTGGAAATGCGTACCCTACAGTGGAATGCAAAGAAGGAAAAATTCAACCGGACGAATTTCTAATGATGGGGCAGAACTATCAATTTCAGACAAGCTCGTATCTGTTCAATGGTGACCAATGGCGGGCGTACAATAAGAATCCGCCGGAATACAAGAGAATTTGCCTGGTTGGTGATGAAACCTATATGCTGCGTTTTGCAAGCCTTGGGCCGATCTATTACATCGACAGAGTGATGTCCTGCTATCGTCGTGGAGTGCCCACAAGTTGGTCGGAACAGCAAAAAAGAGGAAATCACATCCAGAATGTCTGCACGAATGCAGAAAACATGGTACGGACACTTCAGGCCTACGATCGTGCAACAAACGAAAGGTTTCATGATATCTGCCTTCTGCGCGAGTCGCAGCAAATGTATATGCAATTGATGCTGGAAGGAAAGACCGGAAAGCTGCTTCAAAGTGAAAACCGTGAAATATTTGGTAAACTGACGCTTAAACGAAAGATAACAGCAGCTGTGGCATGCTGTATTCCATCCATCGTAAGAACAATGTACTGCAAGAAGCTGTTTGGCGAAAGATAAAATATGAAATCTCAATCTATTCTCAAAAACTTCCTCTGGCGTTTTGCTGAGCGCTGCGGGGCGCAGATGGTGACATTTGTTGTTTCCATCGTGCTGGCCCGCATCCTTGCGCCGGAGGATTATGGGACCATCGCACTGATCACGGTGTTCACAAATATCATGCAGGTGTTTGTGGACAGCGGTCTCGGGACGGCGCTGATCCAGAAAAAAGACGCAGACGATTTGGATTTTTCGTCGGTGTTCTACTTCAACCTTGCGGTCTGTCTGGTGCTGTATGGGGTCATGTTTGCGGCGGCACCGCTCATTGCGGCGTTTTACAATGATGCTACCCTGACGCCGCTGGTGCGTGTGATCAGCCTGACCATTGTGATCTCGGGTGTGAAGGGAATCCAGCAGTCCTATGTGTCGCGCAATATGCTGTTCAAGCGTTTCTTTTTTGCAACGCTGGGCGGTACGATCTTCTCTGCATTTCTGGGCATCGGTCTGGCCTATGCAGGCGCTGGCGTGTGGGCTATCGTGGCACAGCAGTTGTCCAATGCAGCCATTGATACTCTGATTTTGTGGCTGACGGTAAAATGGCGGCCCAAGAAAGCATTCTCCTGGCAGCGGCTGAAAGGATTGCTTACTTTTGGATGGAAGCTTTTGGCCTCAGCGCTGCTGGACACGGTATACAGCAACCTGCGCAGTCTGGTCATCGGAAAACTGTATTCTTCAGCTGACCTTGCATATTACAATCAGGCAGATAAATTTCCAAATGTGATCGTCAGCAACATCAATTCCTCCATCGACAGTGTGCTTCTGCCCACTATGGCCAGTGAGCAGGATGACCATGCTAGGGTCAAGGCGATGACCCGCCGTGCAATCAAAACCAGCACCTACATCATGGCCCCGCTGATGATGGGTCTTGCATTCTGCGCTGAGTCGGTTGTTCGTCTGGTGCTGACGGACAAATGGCTGCCCTGTGTGCCGTTTCTGCGCATTTTTTGTGTCACGTACATGTTTTATCCTATCCACACGGCTAACCTGAACGCGATCAATGCCATGGGCCGCAGTGATCTGTTTCTGCGGCTGGAGATTGTGAAAAAGATCGTTGGTATGACGATCCTTCTCTCGACCATGTGGTTTGGCGTCATGGCCATGGCGTACAGTCTTTTGGTTAGCAGCGTTCTGGGCCAGATCATCAACTCCTGGCCGAACCGGAAATTGCTGAACTATGGTTATCTCGAGCAGCTGAAAGATATCCTGCCGGGCATTTTACTGGCAGTTGGCATGGGCTGCTGCGTTTACCCGGTCAGCTTGTTGGGCCTGTCCAGTGCTGTGACACTGGTGATTCAGGTCCCGCTTGGTGCGGCGATTTATATTGGTGCATCGGCTGTGCTGCATCTGGAAAGCTTTGAGTACCTGATGGGCATGGTGCGGCCGGTGCTGGATAAGGTAAGGAGAGAGTAAAGGCGATAAATATGAAAAAAAAGGTTCTGATTTTTCCGGCAGGAACAGAGATCGCGTTTGAAATTTTGAATGCACTGAAATACTCAAAATTTGTCGAGATTTACGGTGGAACGAGTGCTTCAGACCATGCGGAATTTGTTTATAAGAACCTGATAGAAGGATTTCCGTATGTAGATGAGCCGACTTTTTTGGAGTATTTGAATCGGGCAATCGATAAATATCAGATAGACTGTGTCTATCCGGCACACGACAGTGTATCTGTCTTTTTTAGTGATCACGCAGATGAAATTCATGCGCAGGTTATTATTGCAGATGCATTTACAACAAATATATGCCGTTCGAAAGAAAGGACATATCAATACCTTTCAGAGTTTGAGTTTGTACCAAAAACATATAAAGACTCGGACTCCGTAAGCAATTATCCCGTATTTGTTAAACCAACGGTTGGACAGGGATCCAATGGAGCAAGAATCATTCGAAGCGGAACTGAACTCCAAAATGCGATTGCAGAAGATGATAGCCTGGTGATCTGTGAATACCTTCCGGGAATGGAGTACACAGTTGATTGTTTTACGGATAAAGACGGACAATTATTAGTCTCCATGGTCAGAGACAGAGAAAGAATCCGGAATGGAATTGCTGTACGCTCGAAGAATGTTCCGCTTTCTGATGAAGTGCAAAGGATAGCAAATTGTATCAATGAGAAATTTGCGTTCAAAGGTGCCTGGTTCTTTCAGATAAAGAAAAATCAGGAGGGAGCATATAGGCTTCTTGAAATTTCACCGAGGATACCGGGAACAATGGGACTTTCGCGGAACCTTGGAATCAATTTCCCATTGCTGACGCTGTTTGTATTTTGGGGATATGATGTGTCGATCATCAGAAACCAATATGACATTATGCTGGATCGTGCATTTTACAGTGCATACAAAATCAATTTGGCCTATGAGGATGTCTATTTGGATTTTGACGATACATTGACATTGGACGGCAAGGTTAACCCAGATGTCATGCGGTTTGTTTATCAGGCTGTAAATGCGGAGAAAAATATTCACTTGCTGAGCAGGCATTCGACGGATCTTTTAATGGACTTGAACAAGCTGCATATTGATAGTGGTTTGTTCTGCGAAATAAAGGTGATTTCCAGGGACAATGAAAAATATAATTATATCCATGGAGAAAATGCGATTTTTATTGATGATTCGTTTGCGGAGAGAAAGAAAGTAAAGGACAAATTAAATATACCGGTTTTTGATGTTGATATGATTGAAAGTCTGATTGATTGGAGAGTTTGAAATGAGAGATCATGTTGATATTCCTCAAGTTCAAAAGGTCCTTTTCGCGATGGCAATCTCTATCCGAGATGTTTTGGAAAGAAACAGGATCCCGTATATCATTGCCTATGGAACACTGTTGGGGGCTGTTCGCGGCAAGGACTTTATCCCGTGGGATGATGACTTCGATTTTTACCTGTTTGATGATACTTATGATGCAGCAATACAATGCTTGAGACGGGAACTGCCGGAGGCGTATTTTGTAGAGGATCAAAAATCGGAGCCACTCTATTTTCATGCTTGGGCGCATGTAAAGGATATGAAGTCTGTTGCAGTCTGTGATGCGTTTCCACAGGATAGTCTTTATACACATAAGGGAATAAGCGTGGATTTGTATAGAACAAGGAAGATGCCCTTGCATGAATTAGAAGGGTACTTAAACAGTGAGGCATTGGCTTATATTCAGCGAAGGAAAAACAAAGGATTGATTAGCGACTCGGAATATACTGAAAGAATGAGTAAATTACGGGAGAAGCTGGAGACAACACAGGATGCTGAGGAATCGGACGAGTTGATTTATAATTTGCTCCCGACAGATCATAGCCACTTTATGCGAGCAGGTGATGTCTTTCCACTGAAGCAATACCTGTTCCATGGCGAGCTGTTTTATGGCCCAAAGAATGCGGATTTGATTTTAAGTGAAATATACGGTGACTATATGCAGTTGCCGCCTGAGGGGGAAAGACGGGGACATTATTCATCTGTCAAGTTTCTCTGAGTAAAAACTGGTTGAAAAGCAGAAATAAAATCGTATGGGGTAATTACGCATGAGTGATATCTTGGTAACTCGTTCCTCTATGCCAGATATAGAGGAATATCTGGATGAGATCCGTCCGATCTGGGACAGCCATTGGATGACCAACATGGGCGAGAAGCACAAGAAGCTACAGGCAGAACTGCAGGAGTATATGGGTGTGCCGAATGTGGAGCTGCTGACCAACGGGCACATGGCGCTGGAACTTTCGCTGCAGGCAATGAATCTGCAAGGCGAGGTGATTACCACGCCGTTTACCTTTGCATCCACTACACATGCGATCGTACGCAATGGATTGGAGCCGGTGTTCTGCGATATCGACCCGGTTACATACACCATGGATGTGACCAGGCTGGAACGGCTGATCACTGACCGCACCTGTGCCATCGTGCCGGTGCACGTGTATGGCAATGTCTGCAATATTGAGGAAATCGAGCGGCTGGCCCACAAGTACGAGCTGAAGGTGCTGTATGATGCGGCGCATACCTTTGGCGAGACCTACAAGGGACAGGGGATCGGCAGTTTCGGCGATGCGTCCTGCTTCAGCTTTCATGCGACCAAGGTGTTCAACACCATTGAGGGCGGCGCGGTCTGTTACAAGGAGCCGGAATTGGGGCGGAAGCTGTATGAGCTGAAAAACTTCGGAATCCATGGCCCGGAAGAAGTGGACGCTGTGGGAGCCAATGCCAAGATGAATGAGTTCTGCGCAGCCATGGGTCTTTGCAATCTGCGCCATGTGGATGAGGAAATCGCAAAGCGCAAGGCGGTTGTGGAGCGCTACCGGGAGAATCTGGACGGCGTGGATGGCCTGCAGCTGAATGTGGTACAGTCGGAGGTAAAGTCCAACTACGCCTATTTCCCGGTCGTGTTTGACGAGAAGCTGTTTGGCTCCAGCCGCAATGAGGTGTTTGACGCGCTGGCGAAGAACGGAATCGGTGCGCGGAAGTATTTCTATCCGTTGACCAACACGTTTGCCTGCTTCCATAAAAAGTACGATGTGGATGAGACCCCGGTGGCCCGACGGATTGCAAAGCGTGTGCTGACACTTCCTCTGTATGCAGATCTGCCGCTGGAGGAAGTCGACCGCATCTGTAAAATTGTCCTGGAACAGAAACTGTGAGGAAAAAATGAACTTGAATGTAACACGGAAACGTTCTGAATTTGTGATGGAGGGGGGGAAAATAAGCTCGAATCTTGGGCTTTTTCGGATCCTCTCTCTGATGAACATGTACAAGAATGTGAGGAGAGGATAAAAAGATGCAAGGCCTAATTCTAGCGGCAGGCATGGGTAAGCGCCTGAAGGAACTGACAAACAATAATACAAAGTGTATGGTGAAGGTCAATGGAATCACAATGATCGAACGTGCACTTCGAATCCTGGATAAGAAACATCTTTCACGAATTGTCATTGTAGTGGGCTATAAAGGCGATAACCTGATTCAATATATCAAGACCCTCAATATTGCGACTCCAATTTGCTATATAAATAATCCGATTTATAATAAAACAAACAATATTTACTCGCTTGCGCTGGCAAAAGAGTATCTTTGCAATGAGGATACGTTGTTGTTGGAGTCTGATCTTGTGTTCGAAGAATCAATTATTGATGCGATTCTGGATGACAAAAGAGAGACATTGGCGCTGGTCGATAAGTTTGAAAGTTGGATGGATGGCACTTGCATGAAGTTGGATGAAGATGACTGCATTGCCGATTTCATTCCGGGGAAATACTTGAAATTTTCTGAGAAGGAAAACTATTATAAAACCGTAAACATTTATAAGTTCAGTGCAGGATTTTCAAGGAATACATACGTTCCATTCTTGTCTGCCTATGAAAAGGCGATGGGCGAAAATGAATATTACGAATCGGTCATTAAGTTGATCGCACTTTTGGAGACGAAGGAAATCCGTGCGAAGCGACTCAGCGGTCAAATTTGGTATGAAATCGATAATATTCAGGACTTGAATATTGCAGAGTCGCTGTTTGCGGAAAATGAAAGCGAACACTACCGAAAAATCACGAGTCGATACGGTGGTTATTGGCGCTATCCGAAACTTTTGGATTTCTGCTATCTTGTGAATCCGTACTATCCGCCTGAAAAAATGAAGGAAGAGATGAAGTCAAACTTTGAGACTCTTCTGACGGAATATCCATCCGGAATGCAGGTGAACTCGTTGTTAGCGGCAGGCGCATTTGGGATTGAACAGAAGCATATCGTTGTTGGAAATGGTGCCGCAGAACTGATTAAATCGCTGATGGATAAGATTCAGGCGGAGGGTGATGAAAAAATCGGTTGCATCTACCCGACATTTGAAGAATATCCTAACCGCTATGATAAAACCAAAATTGTTCCATATATTGTGCAGACAGAAGACTTCCGCTATACGGCAAGTGATTTGATGGACTTCTATGCGGATAAGGAAATTGGAACACTTGTCTTAATTAACCCGGATAATCCAAGCGGAAACTACATTCCGTACGATCATTTGCTGGAGCTGATTGATTGGTGCAAGGGACAAAACGTTCGGCTGATTGTCGATGAAAGTTTTGTGGACTTTGCGGATTTTGAAGATGAAAAATCATTGGATGATATTACTCTCTTGAAGGAAACCGTATTAAAGCGCTATCAGGAACTGTATGTGATCAAGAGTATCTCAAAGTCTTATGGAGTCCCAGGAGCAAGGCTTGGAATTCTTGCGAGTGAGAATGAAGAGATGATTTCGTATATAAAGAAGGATGTTTCGATTTGGAATATCAACTCGTTCGGAGAATTCTTCCTTCAAATCAAAGAAAAGTACGATAAGGATTATGTGAAAGCGCTACAGGAGATCAAGACAGAACGGGACCGTTTTGTTGGAGAACTAAAACAACTTCCGTTTCTTACGGTTTATCCTTCACAAGCAAATTATTTGATGTGCCGTGTGGAAAAAGGAACGAGCCATGATTTATGTTGCGAACTGCTGAAAAAGAATATTTTGATAAAAGACCTAACAGGAAAAATCAAAAATGGGAAACAGTATATTCGCATTGCTGTAAGAAACCGAGAGGATAACGATAGGTTGATTTGCTCATTGAAAGAATACAAAATTGTATGACATAACTGCATGTAAATGTTTTGATGGCAATGTGAGGAAAAATGGACTTGAATACAACACGGAAATATTCTGAATTTATGGGGGGG
>OIYG01002019.1_pt1 | contig 13887 bp, 10 predicted proteins | sample 1587861 | NCBI WGS metagenome assembly OIYG01 (sample SAMN03283272) | human gut metagenome | biome: human-associated habitat; material: feces | host: Homo sapiens | place: Peru | collected 2012 | reverse complement strand
TTCAATCTTATTTTAAAGACAATGGTGGTAGTTGTGAATAATAAATTACAATTTAGTAATTAGTTAGAAAAATAGTAATTTGTATAAGAAATTATATTAGTAAATGAAATAAATTTAATAAAAAATTAATTGTTTTTGTATTTATATATATGTATAATATGCTAAAGGAGAGTTTATAAATGAGAGGTTGTAATAAAAAGAAAAAAGCAAAGTATATAGTAATAGTTTTTTTTGCAATAATAATACTTGGAAGAATTTTTATACCTTGGGCGCTTGAACCAGAAAATTTTAGAGATACAAAAAATAAAATAAATAGTTTTATAAACAGATATACTATACCAGATTCATATAATGCAAAATCATTGATAGCGGTTGATCTTTCAAATAATAACGATTTTGTTTCTAAAAGAGCAAATGAACAACAAACTCCTGCAAGTTTAGCTAAATTATTTGTTATTGACTATGCAACAACACTCGTTGATTTAGATGATGTAGTTTTGGCAAAAAATGAAGCAATTTCATTAACAAAACAAGGTTCATCTGTTGCAAACATTAAAGAAAAGAAATATTATGTTAAAAATTTATTTGCTGCAATGTTAGTACCATCAGGGAATGATGCAGCCTATGTATTAGCTGATTATTGTGGAGGTATTATATCTCCTAAAGCTACTACTAGCAAAGAGCGAATAGAAGTCTTTATGAAAAACTTGAATGAATATTTAAAACAAAATGATTATAAGGATACTATTTTATATGATCCAAGTGGATTTGATACAGAAGCCCATACAACTGTATTAGACTTAAAAGAAGTTGTAATGGATTTATTAAAGAATGAATGGTTTAAGGATATAGTTTCTCAAACTTCATATACAGCAACTTTACCAGATGGTAGCATGCAGACTTGGAAAAATACAAATACATTCCTTGATCCTACATCAGAATATTATAACAAAAATGTAATTGGTGTAAAAACAGGTTCTTTATCTGATGATTTTAATTTAGTAGTATTATATAAAAAGCATGGAAAAGAATTTTTGATATGTAGTTTAGGTTCACAATCTAATTATTCACGATATGATGATGTTAATTATGTTTTAAAAACAATAGATGAATCAGATTATTTGAAAAAGTAAGTTAAAATAAAGGAGATGATTATTATAGAAGTGATATATAGCATTTTATGTGCTGTTTTACCGTGTACTATTTACTTTACAGCAAGAAAAAGGAAAGGGTATCATTTATCAATTTTAGCAATGCTAATTTTCGTTTTATATCTTTGGAAAGTATATGATTTAACTGGTGCAGGAGGTTTAACAAATATATTTTATGCACCAAAAGGTGGAGATAATACATCAATTATTCAAGCTAATATTAATCTCATCCCTTTTAACATCATAGAGAAAACTTTTTACTTAAATATTTTAATGCTTGTTCCTTTTGGATTTTTAGTTCCTTTTATTTGGAAGAACTATCGTAAATTTTATAAAACATTATTTTTAGGGGCAGGTTTTTCATTAATGATAGAAATATCTCAATTAATTACGAACCGTACAACTGATGTCAATGATTTAATTGCTAATACAATAGGTGCATTAATCGGATATATTATTTGGCAAATAGTTTCATTATGTTTTGGAGAGCATTTAAAAAAGCCTGTAAAAGGTAAGAGTGATGTAATATGGTATATACTTTTAAGCTTTTTGGGTATGTTTTTCTTATATTATCCTTTTTGGTTTGCTTGGAATATTGAACCGCTTATTTTTCAATAAAATAAATTTTCAAAACATATAAATTACAATTTATCAGTTAGGTTACTAGAAATAGTAATCTTTTTCTATCTTTTAAAACATTCATTAAAATTATATTTTAAATTAATAATATTTATGGTATTATATTATTAGAAGTTGATGCGATTATTGCAACGACTTACTTTTGCGAAAAAAGTTTGAAATAACTTTCCTACTCGCACCACTTTGATAACAACTCGAACCATTTCTAGGTTCGAGTTTTAATGTAAGAAAAAGTTTGAACTTATCCAATTAAGAATTGTTTTTTAATACATACTCTTTTACATCAATATTATCCAATTTATAATATAATTGTAATAAAGCATCTCTTATCAAAATAATATAGATTTTAAAATTTTTTAAAGTTGTATTTTATAAATAAATATGCTAACATTATATATATAAAATAATAGAAAGTAAGTGATGAAATGAAAAATATATTAATAAAAATAAATTCTACATTACTTACTATAAGTCTAGTTAATAAAAAAGAAAATAGAAATTTAAATAATACTAATATAATAGATACAAAAGAATTATTATTTTCAACATCATATATAAAAGAAAATATAGAATTAGTTAGTAGTTTTTTAAACACAATCATATTAAAAAATAAAATAGATAAAATAAGAGTAAATAATATAGAACTCACTACATTAACACTTGATTTAATAAAAAATTCTAATACAATAAAAAAACTATTAATTAGTGAAGATAAAATACTTACCTACGATATATTTATGAAATTATTAGATAATAATACTTTGGAATATATTAATTGTTATGATATTCCACCTTACCTATTAGAAAAATTAGATATGAATAAAAATATAAAAATAGATGTTAGAAGTGAAATATTTTTTGTAAGTAAATTTATGGAAGATAACAAACTTTATAAATATTCTGATATATATTACAAAAAGAAAATAGTCATTACTAAAAATTTTGACAAAAGAGAATTAGAAGATTTTAAAACATTCATAAAAATAAATAAATACTTAAAAGAAATACATATTAAAAATTATACTAATGATTTAATATATAGTATTATAGATATTTTTAAAGAATATAATTTAAATAATAAAGTAATAGTTTTTTATGAAAATAATAATGTAAATATAATAGTAAATTCTATAAATTATTTAAAAGAATTATATAAGGATTACTTAGAAGTATCTAGTATAGATTTTAAAATAGTTTATTCAGAAAAATATAAAAGAAAAAATTTATTTAAACAATTAAATTTTGTAACATTAAAATATATATGTTTTGTAATAATTATAGGAGCATTAATATTTGGTGGTTTTGATTATTATAAAAATTATAAAAACGAACATGATGTAAAAAATATTAATGATAAATTAACTGACATACTAGATAATTATGATATAGAAGAACCTCAAGATGAAAATGATGTAGAATATATCGATACTGAAGAAAATGAAGAACAAAATAATAATACAACAAAAAATACAACTCCTAGTCCGTACTACACTAAATATAATCAAATATTTGATGAATTATCAGGAATAAATAACGAAACTGTAGGATGGTTAACAGTAAACAATACTAAAGTAAACTACCCAGTTGTACAACATACAGATAATGACTTTTATTTAAAAAAAGATTTTAATAAAAATAAAAACTCTTATGGATGGATATTCATGGATTATAGAAATAATATTTACAATTTAAGTAATAATACGATCATATGGGGACATAATTCTAGAACAGGATTAATGTTTGGGACATTAAGATATGTTACAAATGAATCTTGGTATAAAAATCCAGACAATCAAATAATAACATTTAATACTAAAGTAAAAAATATGAAATGGAAAATATTTTCTATATACAAAATACCAGTAACAAATGATTATTTATATGCAAACTTTGGTAATTTAGATGAATTTCAAACTTTCTTAGATATGATACGAGGTAGAAGTATGTATGATTTTGGAGTAAACGTTACAAAAGAAGATCATATACTTACTCTATCCACATGTGGTACAAGTACTACTAACAGTACTACAAGATTAGTAGTTCATGCTGTTTTAATAAATGAATAAAAAACGTAAGATAAATCTTATTAAGAAATATCATTACGTTTTTTATTTTACAACAATATTTACTATACGTTTTTTGATAACAATAGTTTTAATTATTTCCCTACCTTCAGTATTCTTTTTAACATTATCATTTTCTAATGCCAATTTTACCATTTCATCTTCAGTAGTTTCATTATTTACTTTAATTGAGCCTCTAAGTTTACCATTAACTTGTACCCCAATTTCTACTTCATCGCTAACTAATTTAGCATCATCATAAACTGGCCAACTAGTATTAACTATTTTATCATAACCCATTCTTTCATTTAACTCTTCTGTAATATGTGGTGCAATTGGATTAAGTAAAATTAATAATAATCTATAATCTTTTTTAGTTATTGTATCTTTCTTTTCATAAGCATTACTTAAAATCATTAATTGAGATACAGCAGTATTAAATCTAAGTGTTTGTAAATCATTTTCTATCTTTTTAATAGACTGATTTTGAATCATTTCTAAATCTTTAGAATATTCTTCTCCATCAACTACTTTATCTTTTAATCTAATAATTTTATCTATAAATCTTTTACATCCTTTTAAAGAATCAGTACTCCAAGGGGCATCTTGTTCATAATCTCCCATAAACATTTCATATGTTCTTAACGTATCAGCACCATATTCACTAATTATATCATCAGGATTAATTACGTTACCCTTACTTTTACTCATTTTTTGATTATCACTACCTAGTATCATACCATGACTAACTCTAACATCAATCATTTCTTTATTAGGTACTAAACCAAAGTTATAAAGCATTTGAACCCAGAATCTAGCATATAATAAATGTCTTGCAGTATGTTCCATACCACCATTATACCAATTTACTTTACCCCAATACTTCATTGCATCCATTGAAGCAAATTCATGATTATTATGAGCATCCATAAATCTTAAAAAATACCAACTAGAACCTGCCCATTGTGGCATTGTATCAGTTTCTCTTTTTGCATCACATCCACATTTTGGACATTTTGTATTTACCCAATCAGTTATTTTTGCAAGAGGAGATTCTCCATTATCTGTTGGTTCATACTCTGTAACATCAGGTAAAACAAGAGGTAACTCATCTTCATTCATAGGAACCCATCCACATTTTGGACAATTAATCATTGGAATTGGTTCACCCCAAAATCTTTGACGAGAAAAAATCCAATCTCTCATTTTATAGTTATTCTTTCTTCTAGCAATACCTAAACCTTCTAGTTTCTTAGTAATAGCTTCTTTTGCCTCTTCTACAGTTAATCCAGTAAATTCCTCACTATTAATAAGTTTACATCCTTTACCTAAATATTCACTCTTTTCAAATGCTTTTAAAGTTACATCAGCACCATCGATTACTTGAATCATCTCAAGATTATGTTCTTTAGCATAAAGAAAATCCCTCTCATCATGTGTAGGAACTGCCATTACAGCACCTGTTCCATAACTACCAAGTACAAAATCTCCTATAAATACTGGAACTTCTTTACCATTAACCAGATTAATAGCTTTTATTCCCTTTAAAATACAACCAGTTTTGCCTTTATTTAATTCAGTTCTATCCATATCAGATTTCTTAGCAGTTTCATTAATGTAATCCATTACTTCTTCTTTATTTTCTATTCTAGGCATCAATTCTTTAATTAATTTACCATCCGGAGCAATAACAAAGAAAGTTATACCATAAACAGTTTCAATACAAGTAGTAAATACACTAAATTTACCTCCACCAACTATATCAACATCTAACTCAACACCAGTTGATTTTCCTATCCAATTAATTTGACCAAGTTTTACTCTTTCAGCAAAATGAGTATCATCAAGTCCAGTTAATAAATCTTCTGCATAATCACTCATTCTTAACATCCATTGACTTTTTTCTTTTTGAATAACCTCAGTACCACATCTCTCACATACTCCACCTGCAGCATCTTCATTTGACAAAACAGTCTTACATTTAGGACACCAATTAACTGGAATAGTATCTTTATAAGCCATACCATGTTTATAAAATTGTAAAAATTGCCATTGAGTCCATTTATAATAATCTGGATCTGTTGTAGAAAATTCTCTAGTCCAATCAAATGACATACCTAAACTTTTCATTTGTCTTCTAAAATTATCTATATTAACTTTAACAGCTTCTTTAGGATGAATATGATTCTTAATTGCATATTCCTCAGCAGGAGCCCCAAAAGCATCAAATCCCATTGGATATAAAACATTATAACCTTTCATTCTCTTCATTCTAGCCAAAGCATCTTGTGCAGTGTAACTTCTAACATGACCTACATGAAGTCCACTACCTGATGGATATGGAAACTCTACCAATATATAATAAGGCTTCTTATCTCCACCATTTTTTGCAACAAAACAACCACTTTCTTCCCAATATTTTTGCCATTTCTTTTCTATTTCTTTAAAATTCATAATCATTTCACCTTTCTTTTTATAATTCTTCCCAATATTTCATAAAAACTATATATTAATCCTAAGAGGACAACAAACCCTAATAGCAGTTGTATAACATAATTCCATTTAGGAATACTAACAATAGTACCAGTCAAACTAATAATAAAAGGATCTAAAAGAGTAATAATTAGTCCTATCTTTTTTTCATTTAAATCCTTAGGATTAATTTTAAATCTAACTTTTAAAAATTCAACCTGCATACTTTTTTTAATACATTTCTTTTTTAATCCTCTTATATAAAAGAATATAAAATATATTAAAAATAATATAAGATAAGATATTAAAAACAATAATACTATACTTTTCATTTTCTTCCTCCATTAAAAAAAGTGATATACAAAGGACGAAATCTATCCGTGGTACCACCTTATTTTATACTCTATAATTTTTAAAGGAATCACCCTATTACATCCAAAAGCAAGTTCATAAATATATTTTATTAGTTTACACCATCCACTAACTCTCTATAAAAAATATTATTTATTACTACTCTTTCTTCATTTGCTTAAACATATTATATAAAAATAATTTTTATATTTCAAGTATTTAATTACAATTTTCTACACTATTATCTAATTCAGCATAAACTCTATTATTTTCTATATATATAAATATTTTACAATTTTTCATATCACTATTATCTACTGGATTTATATATTCACCAGAATTTTTATCACTATCTAAATAATTATTTTCTATTAAACTACTTATAGTTACCATTTTACAGGACATTTTCTTTTCATTTATGCTACATATATCATCCTGCAATAAAGTTTTATTGTCTTGTCCCCATAACTCTGCAGCACTTAGAACCAAACTTACCTTTTTACTATAAGACTTTTTCTTCATATTACTACTTATCTTATTTATTCCAGGTATAGCCAAACCAAGTAACAAACCTATAAGTACCAACACTGATAATAACTCAACTAATGTAAAACCTCTTCTATTCATAACATCATATCCTTTATCTAAATATATAATATTTTTTATTTAAACACAAGAAAAAACTGTCTAAAAAACAGTTTAATTCTTATCTCTAACTTTTATATGTACTTCTCTTAATTGTGCTTCAGTTACTTCTCCAGGTGCACCCATCATCAAATCGGCACCACTTGCACTCATAGGGAATGCTATTGTTTCACGAATATTATCTTCATCTAAAAGTAACATTATCATTCTATCTATTCCAGGAGCCATTCCTGCATGAGGAGGAGCACCATATTGGAACGCAGTATAAAGTCCTTTAAATCTTGTTCTTAAATCATCTTCACTATAACCTGCAATACTAAATGCTTTTTTCATAATTTCTAAATCATGATTTCTAACAGCACCGCTAGCTAGCTCAATTCCATTACAAACAAAATCAAATTGATGAGCAACTATTTTTTCTATGTCACCATCAAATGCTTTCATACCACCTTTTGGCATACTAAATGGATTGTGAGTAAAATCATATTTTTCTTCCTCTTCATTCCATTCATACATAGGGAAATCATTTATTATACAGAATTCAAATTTATTTTTATCTATTAAATCTAATCTTCTACCTAATTCATCTCTAATTAATCCAGCAAGTTTAGGAGCATTCTTTCTATCTGCTATAAAGAATAATACATCATTGTTAACAAGTCCTGCTTTTTTAATTAAATCTTCTCTTTCATAATCTGATAAAAATTTATCAATAGGTCCTTTAAAACTCATATCATCCATTACTGTAATATAACCTATTCCAGGCATTCCAATAGTTTTAGCATAAGCCACTAAATCATTAAACCATGAATTAGATTTATCTCCAATATTATTAACTTTAATCCCCCTTACAGTAACACCTCTAAAAGGTTTAAATTCAGTATCACTAAATTCTTCAGTTAAATCAATTATTTCTAAAGGATTTCTTAAATCTGGTTTATCAGTACCATATTTTAACATACTTTCTTCAAATGATATTCTTCTAAAAGGTCTAGAACTAATCTCTTTATTACTAAATTTTTTAAATGTTTCGTAGAAAACTTTTTCACCAATTCCATAAACATCTTCCTCAGTAGCAAAAGACATTTCCATATCTAATTGATAAAATTCTCCATAAATTCTATCACTTCTAGCATCTTCATCCCTAAAACAAGGTGCAATTTGAAAATATTTATCAAATCCAGCAACCATCAACAATTGTTTAAATTGTTGAGGTGCTTGTGGAAGTGCATAAAATTTTCCATGATACTTTCTAGAAGGAACAATAAAATCTCTTGCTCCCTCTGGACTAGATGCAGTAAGTATTGGAGTTTGTATTTCAGTAAATTCTTCATTAGTCATTATCTCTCTTAAATAAGATATAACTTTATTTCTAAATAAAACATTATTTTTCACTTTTGGATTTCTTAAATCTAAATATCTATATTTTAATCTAACATCTTCACTTACATTAGTAGAAGTCATAACTTCAAAAGGTAATGTATTAAGTGCACTACCTAATATAGTAAGTTCATTTACTAATACTTCTATAGTACCAGTACTTATTTTATCATTATAGTCTTCTTCATCTCTTTTTCTAATTTTACCACTTACTGTAATACTAGATTCTTTAGTAACATTATCAAACATTTTATCATCATTACTAACTAACTGAACAACTCCACCTTGATCTCTTAAATCTACGAATATTACTCCTCCATGGTCTCTTATATTTTCAACCCATCCACATACTCTTACATCTTTTCCAACATAACTCTCATCTAATTTACTTAAATAACAATTTCTATATATATTTTCCATCATCTCATCCTTTCTAATTCTTCTTTAATTAATTTTAAAGAAGTTCCTGGGTTTGCTTGTTTATTAGTTTTTTGCATAACCTTACCAACTAAGAAATTAGCTACTTTCTCATTACCATTTAAATATTCACCAACTTGTTCTTTATTTTCATTTAATATATCTTTAATAATACTTATTAATTCATCTTCATTACTAATTTGTTTAATATTAGATTTTTCTATTATTTCCATAGGATCAATATTTTTTTCCATTGCTTCATAAAGTATATTCTTTGCAAGTTGACTAGATAATTCTTTATCACTAACTTTATCTACTAAACTTCCTAACATTTTAGGTGTTATAAATAAATCTTTAATATCAATATTAAGCTTATTCAAAGACCCTAATATTATAATAGTCATCCAATTAGTAGCAGTACTAATATCATTAGTATTATCTAATAATTCATCAAAATAATTAGATATATCTTTATTTCTTGCAATAGTTTCTGCATCACTTATACTTAAACCTAATTCTAAATATCTTTTTACTCTACTATATTCTAATTCAGGTATTTCACTTCTTACTTCTTCTTTAAATTCAAGAGTTAACTTAACTGGAGCTAGATTAGGTTCAATATAATATTTATAATCAACAGCATCTACTTTTTCTCTCATAGAGTAAGTTTTACCATCTTCGTCTATTCTTCTTGTTTCTTGTATAACTTTTTCTCCTCTTTCTAATATTTCTGTTTGTCTTTTTATTTCATATTCTATAGCAGCTTTAACACTAGTAAATGCATTAATATTCTTCATTTCTACTTTAGTACCAAATTCAGTATCTGTATCTTTCATTAAAGAAATATTAACATCGCATCTCATTTGACCTTTATCACTTTTTGCTTCACTAACTTCATTATATAAAAATATATTTCTTAAAGTTTCTAAAAATCTAACTGCTTCATCAGCACTATATATACAAGGTTCTGTAACTATTTCCATTAATGGAATTCCAGAACGATTATAATCTATCAATGAATAATTAGAACAATGTTCTAAAGAAGCAGTATCTTCTTCTAAATGTAATTGATGTATATCAACTGTTTTCTCTTTACCATTTACAAAGAATGTAACATGTCCATTTCTACCAAAAGGTTTAGTTACTTGAGTAATTTGATACCCTTTTGGTAAATCAGGATAATAATAATTTTTTCTATCAAATATTATTTCATCAGGCGTAGTACAATTTAATGCCATTGCAGTTTTCAATGCTTTACGACAAGCTTCTTTATTAACTACAGGTAATATTCCAGGTAATCCCAGATCTACTGGCATTACATTAACATTTGGTAAATTAGTATATGTATTTTTTGCACTAGAAAAGTTTTTTGAATTTGTTTTTAATTCACAATGAACTTCTAATCCTATAATTACTTTATACATTTTTATCACCTACTATCTGTCCTTTATAATCCATTACCTCTTCTACCTTATTAGCTATATTAAGAGTTAAATCATCTTTCATAATATCACAAGTAATATTTACAGCAACTGGCATATTATCTACAAATCCACTAGGAATTGTAATACTAGGAAATCCACCAAAGTTACCAATACATAAATGATTTTCTAAAACTAAATATTCACTTGATAATGCATCAGTTTTTTCTCCAAATTTTGGAGCAATACCACCACTTGCTGGCATTATAAATCCATCATATTCTTTAAATAGTTCATGCATTTTATCAGTTATCATTCTTCTAACTCTACAAGCATTTAAGAATAATTTTTCTTGATTTTCTTTTTGTAATACATATGAACCTATAACAAAACGTCTTTTAATTAATTCACTAAATCCATTAGTTCTAGTATTAAACATTATATCTTCATAAGTATCTCCGTCAACTCTATTACCAAACTGAATACCAGTTAGATTAGAGTTGTTACTAGTTGCTTCAGCACAACTAATAGTCATATAACTAGGATACAAAGCATCTAATAATTTTTCATCTATACTAACGCCTTCAACATCCATTCCTAATTCTTTACAATTATTAATTACTTTATTAAAATTATCTAATGTTTGAACCAACATATCACTAGGATTATTATAATTATTTATATCACAAGCTTCTTTTAAATAAAATAATTTTTTACCATTAACACTATGATCTAGACCACTTGTATAATCTTTACCATCATCTTTTAAACTAGTCATATCTAATTTATCTTTACCTTTTAATATATTAGTTACAATTGCACTATCTTTTACAGAACGACTAAATATTGCTACGTGGTCTAAACTAGATGCAAAAGCAAATAACCCATATCTAGAAATTCTACCATATGTTGGTTTAAATCCAACTATTCCTCCAAATGCAGCAGGTTTACGTACAGAATCTCCAGTATCACTTCCTATAGCAAATGGAACTATGCCTAATGCAACACTTGCAGCACCTCCAGCAGATGAACCACCCATTAATCTATTTGCATCCCAAGGATTTCTAACAACACCAGTATGAGCAGTTGTTCCAGTACCACCCATTGCAAGTTCATCCATTGTATTTTTTCCAATAAGAACTGCACCAGCATCTTTTAATTTTTTATAAACAGTTGCATCAAAAACTGGAACATAATTTTTTAATATATTACTAGACGCAGTAGTAAGAATACCAGATGTAGAAAAGTTATCTTTTAATGCATAAGGTATACCAGTTAAAATAGTCTTTTCTCTACCTCTACATTTATATTTATCTATAATAGTTACAAAAGAATTAATTTCTTCTTGATAAGAATGAGCTAACGTATTAGCCTCATTAAATAATTCTTCACTAGTAACTTTACCATCATCTAATTCACTTCTTAAATCACTTATTAACATTTTTTTATATTTCATATCATTCCACCACCTTTGGTACTTTTACTTGATCTCTTACTTGATGTTTAGTATTACTTAATACTTCATCAACAGATAAACTATCTTCTATAACATCTTCTCTTAATTCTGCTTCATATGTCACAAAAGGAAATATCATAGGTTCAACTTCATTTATTCCATCTATATTACCTATCAAATCCATCTGTTTCAAAATAATATCAAATTCATTTTGCAAAGTATTATATTCTTCATCACTCATTCTAAACATTAATTTTTCTGCATATTTTTCTAACAATTCTTTTTCTATCATAATTATATCCTCCTAATAAAAAAACAGCTAATGAATAGGGACGAATCATACTCGCGGTACCACCCTAATTATCATTAACTGATATCTCTTAACTTTAACGGTTTTTACCGTTCTTTCTTACTATAGTTCAGAAAAAATCTCAATGGTGTTATTCATATAGTTTTATCTGTTCATTTTCACCAACCAGAACTCTCTAATAGAATATTATCTATATTACTTCTCCATCTCATCAATTTAAAATATATTAGTATTATACCACATTTTTTTAAAAATGCTACTAAAAATTTAATTTAATCATTATTTATTATAATATTTTGTGTCGTACTACTTATAGTAACTTCTGGTTTATAATACAGAAATGCGTTCCAAGATTGATTACCATGTTTCTTTCCATACATAATTAAAGCATAATATCCATCATAAGAATCATCTACTACCATAAATTTTTTGTTTTTGAATACATTAGGTGCATTATCTAAGTTATATGTAGTATAACCTCTTAATGGGTTATCAGTTTCAGTATACATAGTAAAACTTTTTTTAAATTCAACAAATTTGTTTAAGACATTTTTTTCTACCGCACTCAACTCAATCCAATTATTAATAGTTTTAGGATTAGTATAAGCAGATTCACAGACATTTTTACTTACATTAATTCCACTACTTTGACTATTAGCATTTATATCATAAGTATATTGAGTATAATGATCTGTTACTTTATGACTTCCTCCTTGAATACCTTCTGTTCTACTATGAATGCAATATTTTATTTCATTAGAATTAAAACTATTCAGTATAAAGAAATCCGGATAATTACCAGTATATAAACCAGCTAATTTGTAAGTAGTATTATTACTTATCCTATATAAAGCATAAATTTCAGTTTTATTCTTTCCACATCCATCTCTACCACATGAATTATATATATAGTCGCCTTCTAAATTTACATAAACATTTGATTTATATGATGTTGAAGTATTCGCTTGGTAACGTTCTGTACCCATCTGTGTTAATATATTTAGTTGTGAATTGAATATATATGTTTCTGTTTTATTATTACCATTTTCTTCATATTCAATTTTTAATTCATTATCAAACGTTAAGTTGTTTTCATCAAATTTTGTAGAACGTAAACAATTTCTTTTTAATTTTCTATCAGAATAATCAGAACAAATATTGTACTTTCTTTCTAACTCAGATATAAAATCATATTCTAACTTTCCTTTATTACTTTGAATATCAACATCAAGTATACTATCCGACAAAATCTCATTTTTATCATAGCTATCAGCATTAGGTATTTGACTATCTTTAACAGTCAATGTTGCACTTTTTAAAATAATATTGTCATTACTCTGTATATCAATATTATATTGTGAAATACTATCTTTGATTGGGGTAATTGTTACAATAAGTGCAGCAATAGAATCATCTTGATTTACATTACTACATTCTAAATTTTTATTTCCAGCAAAATATGAGTAAACTCTATTATTCTTTTTATAAACATAAACACATTGATTTTTCATATCACTATTATCTAGCGGACTAATATATTCTCCAGAATTTTTATCACTATCTAAATAATTATTTTCTATTA
>OIYG01002011.1_pt1 | contig 13909 bp, 14 predicted proteins | sample 1587861 | NCBI WGS metagenome assembly OIYG01 (sample SAMN03283272) | human gut metagenome | biome: human-associated habitat; material: feces | host: Homo sapiens | place: Peru | collected 2012 | reverse complement strand
TGCCACATCCATATAAACACGAAGTAGCAAAGGCTTTTATAGTACTTAAAGAAGGGTATAAGGGATTATTTATTAAATCTCAAATAAAGGAGTATTGTAAAAAGAATTTATCAAAATATATGGTTCCATATAAATTTGTATATAGAAAGAGCTTACCTAAAACTAAATTAGGAAAAGTAGATTTTAAAAAGTTACAAAGTGATATAGGAGAAGATGACGATGAGTAAAACTCCAACTTTATATAGAGTTAGTAGATTTATTTTAGGACCAATATTTAAACTTTACTATAATCCTAAAATAATCGGCAAAGAAAATTTAAAATGTGATGGCCCTATTATAATAGCTGGCAATCATAAACATTTATATGATCAATGTCTAGCTATAATTTCTACAAAGCGTGGAATAAATTATATGGCTAAAAAAGAATATTTTGATAATAAAAAAGTTGCCTGGTTTTTTAAAGGTGTAGGATGTATCTCTGTAGATAGATCACAAAAAGATGATAAAGCTGTTAATAGTGCTTTAAATATATTAAGAAATTCAGGGGCCATAGGAATATTTCCAGAAGGAACTAGAAATAAAACTAATGAATTTTTATTACCTTTTAAATATGGATGTGTTAGTATGGCAAAAAAAACCGATGCATATATAATACCGTTTGGAATAACTGGTGAATATAAGTTTAGAAGTAAAAATTTAAAAATCAGATTTGGAAAGCCGTTTAAGGTTGGAAATATGGATTTAGTAAGCGCTAATGACAAACTTAAAAGAGAAGTAGAAAAACTTATGAAGACTAATTTATCGGAGGAAAATTTATGAAATTATTAATGATATTTTTAGGAACAATTTTTGGAATAATAATTTTTTTAGGTATATTGTTTTTGATTGCTTATGTTAAATTATTAAAATATGGAAAGAAGTTAGGATTTAAAAATTTAGGACAAATTAAAAATATTATAAATGATGGTACTAGTAGTTATGGATATAATAGCAAAATAAAAAGTGTATCTGGAATGACTAAATTACTTCTTCCAAGTATTGTAAGAGATTTCCCTAATTTTAGTGAAAGTGAACTATATAATAAAACTGAAACAAGTCTGCTTGCAATATTTAAATCCTTAGAAGAACAAAAAGTGGAAAATATAAACGAATTAAGTTTAATTAAAAATAACTTATTAGGAGTTATAGATGACTTAAAGCAAAATGATGTAAATTTATCTTTTGATAATATAAGATTTCATTCACACGCAATAAAATATTATAAAAAAAGTAGTGGGGCACTTTGCATAACGGTAAGTTCCTCTGTTGAATATTTTTATGAAAAAAAAGTAGGGGATAAAGTAGTCGTAAAGAGAAAAGACGAGCCACGTCAAACCCTATATGAATCAGAGTTTATATATATATATGATCCAGATAAATATGAACGTGAAGGTCAAAGAGTAATAGGAATTATATGTCCAAATTGTGGTGGCGCGGTAAAAAGTTTAGGCGCTAAAAGATGTGAATATTGTAATTCTGGATTGGAAGATATTAATTTAAAGAGTTGGTATATTAGTTCATATAAGGAAAAGTATTAAAAAAGCTACATTTAGTAGTCTTTTTTGTATTCTTCTAAAGTAATATCGTTTAGAAATATATATTTAGCTATATCAATTCCAACATATCTATAATGCCATGGCTCATATTTAAAACCAGTTATGTGAAACTTGGCTTTAGGATACCTTAAAATGAAACCATATTTATATGCATTGTTCTTAACCCAGTTAAATTCTTTAGTACTCTCAAAATTATCATAATCAAGTGATAAATCAGCTATATCAACTGCTAATCCTGTTTGATGTTCTGAATGCCCTGGTCTAGCACTGCATAATTCTGCATAATAAATTCCCTTTTTTTCTTTATAGCTTAGAAATAGTTTTTCTTGATAATTGTAATCTCTAAAGGCTGATACTGCTACTATATTATATCCATGCTTTTTGGCATCTTTTGCCATACTCTCAAAAGCTTCTCTAGCTTTTTTTCTTAATTTTTTATCTTTGAGTGAAAACATTATATTAATATTTTCTAAATCATCTGGAACAAAGTCTTTTTCTAGTTTGTTATTTTTATTTATAATATAATCATATGATGTAGGAGAATATATAGTGTTAATATCTTTATAGAAATTCTTATTTTCTAAAAGAATTAAAATTAATATATAAACTACGTAATCCATAATATCACCAATATATTATATGAAATAAAAAAAGATATTAACTATCTTATGAAATATGCGTAATATTCTTCATAGGTAATATCATTTTCATATATGTATTTTGCTATGTCTAATCCAACATATCTAAAATGCCAAGACTCAAACATATATCCAGTTATGTATTCTTTATTTTTAGGATATCTCATAATAAATCCGTATTTGTATGCATTTTTAAGCAACCATTCGTACTCTTTAGTGTTTTCAAATTCTCTAAATGAAACTAGATCTTTATTAGTAATATCAGCAGAATATCCAAGTTGATGCTCTGAATATCCAGGTCTTGCAGAATAAGTATCAGCATCTTTAATTCCATCTCTTTTTACATAATTATTATATAGAGTAGATTGAAAATTATAGCTTCTATATCCAGTTGTAACTTTAAGAGTTAATCCTTCTTTTCTGGCATCATCGGCCATTTTTATAAAATTTTCTTTAGCTACTTTTTTAAGTTTAGCACTATCTCTAGCATATATACCAGAAACACTATCAAGATCATCAGGAACATATGATTTATCTAAATAGTAATACTTGTTTACAAGGGTTAGCATTCCCTTAGATAGATCTGCTTTAGTAGAATCTTCATAAAATGTATAATCGAGATTTGAATTAACTCTTCTAACTATTTCTTCATAATCTAAGTTTTTATTATTATTTAAGTATTTTTTATATCTATCTAAAAAGTCACTTATAAAGTATTTTTGATCTATAAACTTTATTGATATGTCATCTAGTTCTAATTTAGAGTAGTTATTAACATATTTTATAACAAGTTCAGCATCATCATATTTATCTAAAAGTTTTATATATTCTTCTAGCTTATCACTCTTATAGTCTTTATTTTTAATAACATCAATTAAATTTTTATTATATGAATATTTATATATAGTATTTTTTTCTTCATTACTTAAATTATTTATAATATTAATTTCAGATTTGCTATATCCTAATTTTTCTAGTTTACTTTTTTTATTTGAGTTTAATAAAATTACTAAAATCAAAATAATAAGTATCATAAAAATAAATATTTTTTTGATACTCAATTTAGTTTTTTTCTTTTTCTTTTGCATACCATATCACCATTATAATTATATAATATTTATAAAAAAAATGGAATAATTTTTTATTCCACAAAATATGCATAATATTCATCAAATGTTATGTCATTTTCATAAATGTATGTTGCTGCTTCAACTCCTACATATCTAAAGTGCCAAGATTCATAATTATATCCTGTTAGATATTCTTTGCCTTTAGGATATCTTAAAATAAATCCGTATTTATGAGCATTTTCTTTTAACCATTTGAACTCATCAAATTCTTCAAATGTTGCTGCTGTAGAACCATATGTTTGTATATCTATTGCCATCCCAGTTTGATGTTCAGAGAATCCTGGATGAGCTGCTATACTGTCAGCATATGCTTCTCCTTTTGTTTTTTTATAATAATCATATATTTCCTCTTGATCCTCATAACTTCTAAATGAAGAATTAATTACTAATGTTAAATTTTCCTTTTTAGCATCGTTAAACATAGTAATAAATGCATCCAATGTCTTTTCAGTAACCATCTGATTACTGCCAAAACTATACTGATTACTAATACTTACCATATCAGTTGAATCATAGCTTGAATCTAAACTATAGAATTTATTAGTGAGCATGAGTTCACCTTTTTTAGTATCACTTTTCTTCGTATTAGTGTACCAATCGTTATTGGCATTTACATTTACTATAGCAACTATATCGCTTGTACTTTTATCATTTTCTTTTTTATATTCTATATAGCTTTTTAAATTTTTTTCCAAAAAGTATTTTTCACTTATTATTTTACTTAAATCCTTATCATATTTAAGTGTTAGTATATAATCTTTTGTTTTGTCTTCTAATTTATCTATTTTTTTAGTTTCGTCAATACTATAGCCAAGTTGTAATAACTTGTATTCATAAGTTTTATGGTAGTTTACGACATCTACTATTTTTTTAACTCCAATAATAACACCAATTAAAACTATAATAACTGCAATAGTCGTTGTTACTGCTTTCTTTTTTATTTTCCTCATATCATCACCATTATTATTGTAGCACATTTATTTATTTTTTAATACTGATAAAATGTAAACTGTGCTTTTTTTTGTTGTATATTATTTAATAATTTTAATAATTATAAAAAAATTACTTGAATAAAATTTATAGATGGTGTTTAATTAAATTATAAGGAGGATTTATGAGCTTAATAAAATTAAAAAATGTATCAAAATTTTATTATAAAAAAGGCGTGATAGCCAGTGGATTTACAAAAGTTAATTTATCATTTGACATTGGCGAATTTGTTGCTATTACTGGAGAAAGTGGTAGTGGTAAATCTACACTTTTAAATGTAATAAGTGGTTTAGATTCTTATGAAGAAGGAGAAATGTATATAAATGGTTCAGAAACCAGTCATTATACAGAAAAAGATTTTGAAAACTATAGAAGAACTTATGTTGGAAATATATTTCAAAATTTTAACTTAGTAAATAGTTATACCGTTTATCAAAATATTGAGTTAGTATTACTTTTAAATGGATATAAGAAAAAAGAAATTAAGAAAAAAGTTTTAGATTTAATAAAGAAGGTTGGACTTTATAAATTTAGAAATGCTAAAGTTTCAAAACTATCTGGAGGACAAAAACAAAGAGTAGCAATAGCTAGAGCACTTGCTAAAGATACACCTATGATAATAGCAGATGAACCGACAGGATCACTTGATAGTTCAGCAGCTAATGAAATTATTAAACTCTTAAGTGAAGTTGCTAAAGATAAATTAGTTATAATAGTAACACATAATTATGAACAAGTAAGTAAGTATGTTACTCGTAAAATAAGAATGCATGACGGTAAAGTCTTGGAAGATAAAAAAATAAAGGAAATAGATGACGATATCGAAGTAAAAAAAGGAGTCTATAATTCTATTACACCATTAAATAAAATTAGACTTGCATTTAGAAATACGTTTAATATAATACCTAAATTTTTGCTTTTGTTAATTGTGTATTTATTTATTACAGTATCAATAATTGCAGAATATGCATCTTTTCGTGAACAAGAATATATAGAATCACAATCTGGTGAAAATTATGTATTTCAAAACTTTAGTGACAAAAGAATAGTTATAAAGAAAAAAGATAAGTCATCCATATCAGACAACGATTATGATACTTTAAAAAAGATAGAAAATGTTGATTACGTAGTAAAAAACGATTTACTTATAGATTCTTTCATAAATTTAACAGATAATAATTCTTTCTGGTTAGATGGCAGCGTTAACAACATAGAAAACTTTAGAGGAAATGTAGATATAGGAAGAATGCCAGAAAATGATGATGAAGTAATAATTGAGGCAAACAAAAATGATTATTATGTTAAACAATCAGATAAACTACTTAGTAGAGACTTTTATATTGAAAATTACTATACTTCACAGACGAGCAAAGAAAGTAAGGTTAAAATAGTCGGAATAAAATATAGTGAAAGTTCTAATAATTATTACTATAAAATTTATATGAGTGATAAACATTTGAAGGATTTAGATTTTCAAATAAATCAAAATTATAGCAAAGTTAGTTATAAGTTTCAAAATCAAAATTATGTTTCAAACTCTTACGACCAAAATGGAAGAATAAGCTTTAATTCAAATGTTCCGGATGGCTATGCATATATGACAGAAGAAAATAACTATATTTGTCCTAAAGAAAATTGTATTAATGAGCCTATAAGTATAAATGTTTCAAATCTTTATTATAGTGATAAGATTGATTTGACTGTACTTAAAACATACAACAAAAAAAATATGAATAATTTGCTTGGACTCAATAATTATGATGATAGTAATGGAACTATTTATATAAGTGTTAACGATTATAACAGACTATTTAACAAAGATAATTATCAAAGCAGTGTATATGTTGCTGATGTTAAAAAAATAGATAATACACTAAAAAAATTAGACAAATTAGGATATAATACTTTAGCTCTTAAAGATACTTTAGTAACTTCTCCAGGTGTCCAAATGTTAAAAATAATTAGCTTAGTTGCAATTATTGCATTGATAATAGTATTATTCTTTATATCATATTTTGTCATAAAAGTTATACTAAAATCTAGAAATAAGTATTTCTCTACTATAAGAATATTAGGCGCTACTAAAAATGTTTCAAGACAATTACTTATATTGGAGTTACTAATTGTTTCAAACTTGGCTTATTTTTCATTTATATCATTTGTATACTTAAATGCTTTAGGAGTATTTAATGTTAATTTTGTTTATACAATTATAAATTATTTAGAGTTTAAAGATTATTTGATACTATATATAGTACTTATATCTATGTCTTATTTAATAAGTATAAAATTTGCTAAAAAGTTATTTAAGAAAAGTGCAATTACAACTTTAGGGGAGGAGGTATAGTATGATAACTTTAAATAAAGTTAATAAATATTTTAATAAAGGTAGAAAAAATCAAGTACACGCTATTAATAATACAACATTAACATTAAGTGATACTGGTTTAGTTGCCTTACTAGGTCCTTCAGGTTGTGGAAAAACTACTTTACTTAATACTATAGGTGGATTAGATAAAGTAAAAAGTGGTAGTATACATATTGATTCAAATTGTGTTACTAGTAAATTTTCCTATAAAGTTGATAAAATAAGAAATATAAATATAGGTTATATATTTCAGGATTATAAATTAATAGATAATATGAGCGTTTATGATAATGTCGCACTAACACTAAAAATCATTGGTATAAAAGATAAAGAAGAAATAAAAAAAAGAGTAGAATATGTACTTGATAAAGTAGGTATGTTACGCTATAAAAGGAGACCAGCTGGAATGCTTTCAGGTGGTGAAAGGCAAAGGGTAGGAATAGCGCGTGCTATTGTTAAAGATCCTAAGATTATTTTAGCAGATGAACCAACGGGTAACTTAGATAGCAAAAATTCATTAGAAATCATGAAAATAATTAAGGCTATTTCAAAAGAAAGACTAGTTATATTAGTAACTCACGAGCAAGATTTAGCTAAATTTTATGCTTCTAGAATAATAGAAATAAGTGATGGAAAAGTTGTTAAAGATTATGATAACTCATCTAGTAGTAGCCTAGATTATAAAATGGATAATTCGTTTTATTTAAAAGATTTTAAAAATAATAATGAAATGAAAGAAAACAATATAAACATAAATGTATATTCAGATGTAGATAAAAAGATTAATCTTGATATAGTAATAAAAAATGGCAATGTTTATATAAAAAGTAATACTGAAGATAAAGTTGAAGTAGTTGATGACCAATCAAGTATAGAGTTTATTGACGGACATTATAAAAAAATAGAAAAAGAAGATATCGACAAGTATGAGTTTGACTTTAAAGATGTAGCTGATACTAGTATAGAAAAAAAATATTCATCAATATTTAATCCTATTACTTTACTATTAAATGGTTTTAAAAAAGTATTTGATTATACATCACTAAAGAAAATATTATTAATTGGTTTTTTAGTATCTGGAGCATTTATTATGTATGCTGTGTCAAATTTAATATCTACATTTGTTTATAACGATGAGGATTTTGTTAAATATAATAAAAATTATTTAATGATACAACAAAAAAAATTAAATGTAAATGAATACTTAGAATCAGAGAAAAATGAATTTGTAGATTATATGATACCTGGTGATTCTATTATAGGATTTAAATTAAAAATGGATGATTATTATCAGACTATTAACTCTAGTGTAATTTTATCTGGCTCACTATCAAGTATAGACTTGATAAAAAAGAGTGACTTAATATTAGGAAGAATGCCAGAGAATGAAAAAGAAATAGTAGTAGATAAAATGGTTCTAAAAAAGGTAATAAATGATAATGAGATATTAACAATGATTGGCATAGAAAGCTATGATAAAATGTTAAATAGAAAACTTACTATAAAAAACATGGGAGAATTCACAATAGTTGGTATAACAGATTTGAAAAGCCCTTCTATATATGCTAATAAAACCTTATTTATAAATATTATAGATAATAGTTATGGTAATAAAGATGAGTATATGGTAGAAGAAGTTTCAAATGGAATTTTAGACTATGAGCTTTATCTGGATTCTATAGAATTAAAAGAGGGAAGATATCCAACAGGTGATTATGAAGTTATAGTAAACATAAATAATAAAGGTGAAATGAAGTTAAATAAACAAATACAAACAAAAATAAATGATGTTAATCTTGTCGTTGTAGGTTATTATTTTAGTAGTAATGGTTATGATTTTTATTTAGTAAACAATAATACTATTAAATATAATTTAATAAATAAAAGCTCTAATATAACGCTTTACTCTAAAGATAAAACATCAGCTATAGAAAGTTTTAGAGAAAATAATTTAAATATAAAAGATAGTTATACTCTTAGCAAATCAAACTATAAAGCATCTTTAGCTAGTAAAAATAAAAATATTTTAATAGTATCTAGTATAATGATTATTATATCTTTAATAGAAATGTATTTAATGAGTAGATCATCATTTTTATCAAGAATAAAAGAAATAGGAATATATAGGGCTATTGGAGTTAAAAAACTTGACATATATAAAATGTTTTATGGAGAAATATTTGCTATTACAACATTAGCATCTCTTCCTGGAATATTATTTATGGCATATTCACTTAGTGCAATGTCTAAAATTAAATATTTAAAAGGAATGTTTATAATTAATCCATTAATAGTAATAGTTACGATAGTTTTTGTTTATTTATTTAATTTAATAATAGGGCTAATACCAGTACATAGTGTAATAAGAAAAACACCAGCTAGTATTTTAGCTAGACATGATTTAGATTAGGAAGAATATTATGTCAAGAGAAGAAATAATAAAAGAAATTTTAAGTGGGAATACTTTGTTTAGCCAATATAAAGAATTCCTACTTGCAATGGGATATGAATACCCAGAGTTCTTGTATGAGTCAAGTGATGAAGAATTAATTTCATGAGTAATTATTTAAGAGAAGGACATACATTACTTGAAACAGAACAATTTTATTTAGAAAGACAAAAATTAGCTGATTCACAAGGAAAGTTTTAATTTTTGAAATAGGTGGTTATATGAAAAAAATAGTATTTGCAACTGGTAATCCTACTAAAGCTAAAAGATTTAGTAAGGGACTTTTAAATTACGACATAAAAGTGATTTCATTAAAAGATTTAGATATAAAATTAGATGTTAACGAAGATGGTAAAACTGCAATAGAAAATGCATTAATTAAAGCAAGAGCTTGCTATAAGATAACAAAAATGCCAACTATAGGTATGGATGATTCTTTGTATTTAGAAAATGTTCCCGAAGATTTACAACCTGGATTATTTGTAAGAAGAGTTAATGGTAAAAGTTTGACTGATGAAGAAATGATAGAGCATTATATTAATCTAGTTAAGAATTATGGAATAAATGGCAAGCTTAATTGTAAGTGGGTTTATGGATTAGCTTTAATAAATGAAAAGGGAGAAGAAAATACATACTCTTGGTATAAAGACAATTTTTATATGGTAGAAACTGCTTCTGATAAAATTAATCCCGGATATCCATTAAATACAATTTCTAAATATAAAAATATTGATAAATATTTTACAGATACATTAAATTCTGAGGAATTAGAAAAAATTGCATTTAATGAGGATGATGTTGTTTCATTTATAGTATCTAACTTATAGTGCTAAATCATATAAAAAAGATGGACATTAAAAAATCCATTTTTTTGTGTTATAATTAAATAAACTTGAAATTAAAAAGTTATTAGTATATAAAACTAATTTTGGAGGATGATTACTATGAAAAAGAAAATATTAACTATTATGTTGTGTGGAATTTTAATTTTTCCAATGCTTGGTTGTGCTAAAGATGAAGCAAGTCTTGAAGATTTAAATGATATTAATAATAAAATAGTAGCTTACTTTCAAACTAATGGAGCGCAAAAATATGAAAATTATAGCTATAATTATGTTGATGAAGAAAATAGACTTATAGTTGTTGGTCTTATTGACAATAGTAAAAAGCAACAAGAATGGTTTAAAAAGAATATAGTGAACTCAAAATATATAAAGTTTGAACAAGCTAGGCGACTTAATGATTTAGATGTAAGTAATAATATAAATACAATAATTAATAGTGGCCCACAAGCATCGTCAAACCCTTTTGATTATGTTAAAGCAAGTCAAAAAGAATATGATGAGCTATTACGATATCCTAAAGAAACATTCGAATATTCAATTAAAGATTTAATTGAAACAAATGCTAGTAATGGATTAAAAAGCTATATAGAAGCATTATTGTGCAGTGAAATAAATAAAAACTTTCAATATGATTTTGAATCTGCTATTGATTATTTAAGTCACTATAAAGAATTTTTGAATGGAAACTCAAATTTTAATCAATTTGATGAATACGCAAAATCATTAATAAAGTGAACTTAATTAAGCTTATTTAGAATAAGATTTTTAAAAAATTGGTGTAAAATAATATATATTGTGATAGTGATAATTTTATGCCTTAAAATGGAGGTATTTATGAAAATAATGATAGATTTTGCTATTTTAATTATATTATATATTTCCATATTTTATAATAGGTGGTATAAAAGTGGAAAATGTATATTATTTATAAATACGATAATGTACATATATTTATCTTTTGTATTATATTTTACTTTAATGCCAATAATAACATCATTACCATTTATATTTAATCATCCTCATGTTGGAATGAATTTGGTACCATTCGTTGATGTTTTAAATAATAGGGGAGATTTTATTAAGCAGATTGTATTAAATATCGTAATAACAATTCCATTTGGTTTTTTATTACCATTAGTAAAAAATGAAAGAATAAATTTGTTACACATTATTTTCTCAACTTTTATATTAAGCTTTAGTATAGAGATATTACAGCCATTAATAAATGGTGCAAGATCATCAGATATAACAGACGTAATTACAAATGTTATTGGCGGAATTATTGGATACATAATATATTTAATATTTAAACCATTAATATCCAAAATAATAAATTATATAAAAAGTAAATAGTAAATTTAAGTTAATAATTTTTTTAGCTTTAGATTAGTAATAGTAGTATCTTTTTTTGTAAAGAGGTTTTAGAAGAGGTAAGTTTATGAAATATATAGTACAAAATAAAAATTCAAATTATAGCCAAGTCATAGATAGTGTTATTAATAGTAAAAAAGGAGATATATTCTCATTTTTTAGTAGTGAGGAAGTCGATTTGCCTTTTAATATATATATTTATGATAGCATAGAAGAATTAACTAATGGATTAAAAAATAGAGGCTTTAAAAATTTTCCCGACTATATGTGTGCTTGCTTTAAAGATGAAGATAATTCATTGAATTTTTTTGAACCAAAATCTAATCCTAATCAAAATGAGTGGTCTAAAGAATCATATAAAAATGTAATATTTCATGAACTAGTACATGCTATACAGTATAATTTATTTGGAATTTTGCCAGAGTGGCTTTGTGAAGGCATTGCTAAATATTTGGATGGAACATATTCAAAAGGCATTAAATGGTTGCTTGAAAATTATATAAATAATAGCTCTTTACCAAATCAAATAGAAATAGAGAATGAATTTGGTATGCATGATTATGATAGTTACGATTATGCGTATTTGATGGTTTGTTACTTGATTGATACATTAGGTAAAGAAAATTTCATAGTTTTATTAAGAAACAAAGGACAAATTGAAGCTATAAAAAGAGACTTGCTAATTAACTCAATTAATTATTATAATGAAAGATATAAAGAAGAAAGTAGAGTATGCAAAATTACGAGTAGAAAATCATAATGTTATGATTATTGGATTCGGTAGCAAAATTAAGCATTTTCTTACGACTTAATGACATTATATAATGCTTGTAAAATTTCTGCTATCGTTTTAAATAACTTATATATAAGAAATACAATAAATTTAAAATTAAATATGTCAGATTATATAAATTGAATTTTGATAATTTTTTAAATAAAACAAAAATGCTAGAAAATGAAAGTAATATTAGTTAAAATAATCCAAAAATTTTGTCATCAGCAAGCATCAGCTGAGTGTTCAAAGAAATAAGAAATTAATGAACGATAATAAAATAATTATGTAAGGGGAGCTATGAATGAGATATAAGGATATGAAATACGCAGTTAAACTTTTGGGATCAGAATGGAATTTAGGTAAAAAAGAAAGTGGAGCAAGTGGTAATATATGTGCTTGGATTTATTTAATGCAAATTTTAGAAGAAACTGAACAATTAGTTTATTATAGGCAAAACGGCAAATTAATCGGTTTTGCTGGTTATTCAAAAGCAAACTCAAAAAAGCATATTCTAAAAAAGAAACTTTATGGTTTTATAAAAAAACGATTATATAAAAGTAAAAAAATAAAAGATTTAGCTGCCTTAAAAAATTATGAAAATAATTATGATTATTTACCAAGTGATATGAAAAATCATTTTGATGGTGAAGTATCAATATTAATTTTAGATAAATCATATAGAGGCAAAGATATTGGGAAAAAATTATTATTACAAGTATTTGATTTGGCTAAAAAAGATGGCATGAAAAACCTTCAAATATTGACAGATGAATCATGTAGCTGGCAATTTTATGAAAAATTGGGATGTAGAAGGGTATACGAAACAATTGTAGAAAATAAAGAATATTTAGGTAATATTACAACGGAGCAAGCATTTATATATGAAAAGAAATTTTAATAATGCTGTATGGTGATAAATAACGAAAATAAAACAAATATCAACTGGTATATACCGACTTATGGAAAACTACTCATAAGTCTTTATAAACAAAAGGATTTTTCTTCCTTTCTTTTTACATTTAATAGCTAAAAAATGATTAAAATTATTAGAAGAAACAGAAGATTATGTAGGAGATGAAATAAATGAAAATTAATTTAAGCAATATTAAAGTAGCAATTTTTGATTTTGATGATACACTTGCAATTCATAAAGATAAAGATTATCAAAAGCATCGTAATGAATCTGAAGAAAAGTTACAAAACTATTATTTGAATGCATATTTAGTTCCTGAAAAATTTTATGAAATAATCGAACCATGTAATATGTCAGAATCTATACTTAAACTAATTAATATTTTAAGAAAAAACAATGTTAAAATATATTGTGTATCTGGAATGAAATTTTCATTTCATTTGAGAGCAAAAGAATATTTTGTTCATAAATATTACGGAAATGATATAGAAGTTATTTCAACAAAAAATCAGCAATTAAAAATAGATGCAACAAAAATAATTAGCAAGGTTAACAATTGTAATTTGAATGAAGTATTATTTGTAGATGATATTGAAGAAAACATTATTAACTTTGATAAGATAGGAATAAATGCATTATTGCCTAGTGATGTTGATTCGTTGATAGAAAGGTAAATAAAGTAGGTAAAAATAAAACAAATATAAATTGGTATGTGGAGAGTTATGGAAAACTTCCTATGAAGTCTTATAAATAAAGTCTTTTAGTCCTATTCCTTTTTACATTTTATAACTGGAAAATGATAGTTATTTTAAATAAAATAGAGGTAATAACGACT
>OIYG01002006.1_pt1 | contig 13937 bp, 14 predicted proteins | sample 1587861 | NCBI WGS metagenome assembly OIYG01 (sample SAMN03283272) | human gut metagenome | biome: human-associated habitat; material: feces | host: Homo sapiens | place: Peru | collected 2012 | reverse complement strand
CAATATCTACCGAAATGGAAGCAGTTAAAAAAGTAATATCTAAGAACGTTGATTCTTCCTTCAAAACCTTCAATGCGTAAGGGATAATGTTTGGTAACAGGCATTTTGGCTCTGAAGTCGTTATTCGTGAGGTTTGAATCGGTGGGAACCGCTCCGCTTTTCCATACCTTACAATGCTGTGATTTCGGGATAACCTTTTTGTTTAAGTTACATATAAAACAAAAGGCGGTCAAATAAAACCGCCTATTAACCAGATTTACACTATATAAGTGTTCAGAAAGGATTTTGTTTATATTCTGAGTTTGTTTATTTTCTCAGAACAGTTGTTGTTAACTCTCGCCCAAATTTAATTGAGAGAATTGAACAATTTTGTTTTTACCACGCTTTTTAGCATTATATAGAGCGTGTTCAGCATATCTGATGATAGTATTTGCATCTTCTTCAGCATCTTGGAAGCAAGGATAAGTTGAAATACCGCCTGAAATTGTGATAGGGTGTCTTTCTTCTTCGCCTGCAGGGATAAATTCCATTCTTTCGATATCTTTACGGAATCTTTCTGCAAACAAGAAAGCGTTATCTTCAGAAGTATTCGGAAGAACTACTACAAATTCTTCATCGCCGTATCTTGTGATAATATCTTCTTTTCTGATTAGTTGTTTTAATTTATCGGCGATTGAGCGAAGTAATACGTCGCCCCATTCATAACCGTAAATATCGTTAACAACTTTAAAAAAGTCTAAGTCAAATAGCAAAACTGATAATGCCGTGCCGTAACGTCTTGCACGAGAAATTTCTTGTTCCATACGTTCAAGCAAGTATTTTCTGTTGTGTAATCCTGTTAATTCATCGGTTGTTGAAAGAGTTTTTAATTTATCTCTCAAATCTTTGATTTTCAACATATTTTTTACACGAACAATCAATTCCTGATTATCAATCGGAGTTTTTATATAATCAAATGCAACTGCTCTAACCGTGCTACCTTTGAAGGTTTCACCGATAAATAGAATAGGGTATTTGAATTTTGTTACCATTAAAACATCTTTAATATTTGGAACGCTCTCAATAATGATTACCCCAGGATTTAAGGTTTCGTAATCTTTTAGAGAATCTGCGTTTTCAAGTCTTATATTCACGTCATCTATTGTTGAGATTGTATCAGCAATAGTTGAACTATTTTTGTCTGTATATATAATTACGTTCTTCATAATTGTATCCTTTCTCACTTAGCATACGGGAATTTAAAGTATTTAGCAAAAATGTTACAAAATTTAACTTTTATGATATAATCGTTACAAATTGAAAGAGGGTTAGTATGGATTATTCGGTACAAAACAATATTGATAGAGAATTTTATCAAAAAGATTTTTCACAGTTAAAAATGTTGATAGATGATATCAGAACAGCATTGATTTCTGGTGAAAAAATTGATGCAAAAAAGTACGATTTGTCCGATATAATTCAGTTTGATAATACAAAGACTTTTTTGTATATAACTTTGTTTCAAGAAGGTTTAACTCCTATCAGATGGGGTTCTTGTCGAAGGGATTTGACCGAAACAATTAATCGTGATATTGAAAAAATCAGAAGTTATAAGACTTTCGGACATTTTGAACTTAACAATGTCGAAAAGTGCAGAATTTTGTTTGAGTATATTTATGAAACCGTACCCGCTGATATTAATAAAATTCATTCGGGAGAATTTACTCCCGAAAGATTTGAGCCCGGGGTTTCTGGGATAAAAATTATCCTAAACGGCAGACCTACGATTTATATGCCGACTGATGCGTGGGTAAATAGCCAAATGGATACAAAATCAGCCTTTAACACAATGTTGAGAAAAACTTACATAAAAGATCTTACGAACAGTATTTCTGAAAGAATAAGAATTTTAAAAAAAACTCCGCATAAAGCTTATGTTATCAAAAGTCGTGCGTTTGTGACATACAATGACGAATTATTACCGCTTTATCGAGGAAATGTTTTGTATAAATATTCTCCTGAAGAAATTGTTAGCCAAGCAATGGCGGGTGCTGATTGGATTTTGGAACACCAATTACCTGACGGAAAATATTTGTATTACTACGATGCGAAAGAAGATAATTACGTTGACCACGAACACCCGAAAAGACCTATTGATGACTTATATTATAACGACTTAAGACATTGTGGCGGTATTGTTTGTTTAATAAGAGCGTACCAATTAACAAAAGATAAAAAATATTTGGAAGCTGCCAAACGAGGTATAGAGTTTAGCATAACTCTAACAAAAGAACACGATTATAATGGCGAAACGGCAGGCTATATTCACTACAACGAAAAAGGTAAACTTGGCGGAACAGGCATGATTTTGGTTGCGATTATGAAATATCGTAACGAAACGGGCGACAAGTCTTATGATGAATATATCAAAAAATATACAAGACACATTCTTTCTCGAGTTTATAAAACAGGCGAACTTTTGGGGTATTATATCCACCCGAGTTTCCAAAAGGGACAACCGCTTATCAATATGTCCGATGAGGAACGCAGAAAGACCTTTTCTTTCTATTACCCCGGTGAAGCCTTGCTTGGTTTGGCATTGTTTGCAAATTACTTTGAAGAGGATGAAAAATTACGTCAACAAGTTATTGAAAAAGCAAAACTTGCACTTGATTGGATTGTTGATGAACGTCCGAAAATCTATGCGGATTTGTTTACAGCACTTCCGTCTGATGCGTGGTTAATGCAGGCGATTGAAGAATGGGCGACAAATCCTGAGTTTAGAAAAGAAAATTACATCAATTTTGTACTTGGAGATGCAGCAACAATGATGTCAAAAATGTACAAAAAAGATGATACTCCGTATATTGATTACGAAGGCAGTTATTACTATCAATACGGCGATCACTTCTACCCTGACGGTTCACGTTCTGAGGGGTTAATCGGAGCATATTATTTAGCGAAAAAATTGGGAATGGACGAAAAAGCCGAAGAAATTTTGGAGGCTTGTCGAAAAACCGCATTATCGCAAATGCTTTTGTTCAATAGTGAAAAGAACAATTATGCACACAAAAATCCGAACAAATCAAAAGGAACAATCAGATTCAAAGCAACTCGTCAATGGATAAGAGTAGATTCAATACAGCACGTTGCGTGTTTCTATTTCAGATTGTACTTTGCAGAAAAAGGTATTGTTGCAAAATAATTTTTGATTACAATAATGAAACGAAAATGTCACCCTGAACTGACTATTTAGAGAACCTAGCAAAGAATATGACATTCTGAAAACACATTGTAGCGTGTGGAAAAACGGAGCGATTCCCACCATTCTTCTGTATAACAATCTGAAGCTGTTATAAAGAATGCCTTTTGGGTGGCTTACCAAACATTTCGTCATTCTGAAACCTTAAATACAAAATGTAACGATATGTAAAGATTATATAAGAAATATAGCAAATTACGCAATTTTTCATTAATAAAAGTTTTTATATAAGAGTAACGAGGTATAATCAGATTCATGGATGAGAAGAAGACTGAACAAAACTTGAAATTATTAGAGAACAAATCATCAGAGATGAGAGGTAAAGAAGTTGTTGACCAACATCAGTCTGCTCTCCAAACAAATCCAATCCGAAGAAAGTTGCTGGACTTTAGCTCGGCTAACAAAACCCGCAAATTTTCAGTGATTGATTTGCTAAAACGATAGATTCGTGTAACACGGCTTTATGAGGGTCGATATGTACATCAATTTGTACAGTTTGTGAGGACTCGAAAACTGATTGTGCTTCGTTATTTTTTTGAAGTGTGATATTATTTGTTTGTATGTATGAAATTAAAAAACAAATTTACTTGAATTTTACCAAAAATCAGAAATCAGCCTTGTGCAATTTTTTGAGAGCATTAGTCAAAAAATCGGAAGGGCAAACAGTTGAAACGATTTTGGAGAATTTTCTTGAGGATGAAAAGTATTATCTTGAGCAAAATTGTTCACGTTTTGAGTTTTTAGAGCCGATAATTGATGAGGAAGAATTTTTATCGGATACAAAAAAATATTTAAAAGAATGCAAAAAGTATTATGATTACAAGGAAAAACAACGCCCATTGATTGAGGCTCAAAAAGAGTACGACAGACGTAAGCGAAAATTTTTGCAGGAAGTCAAAATGTCTAAAGAGGCTCCGACAAAGAAGCAACTTTATTACTATGACAGACTTTGTAAAAAGTATAATCTTGAAAAATTGGAGCTCTCTTCAAAACTTGAGGCTCGAAACGAAATTGACAGGATAATTTCCGAGCATTCACCGCAGCATTTAATAGAAGAGGAAGAAGAATAAAATGACGACAATTCCCGATATAGTAAAGGTTTTAACAGATGCAGGAATAGAACAAAATGAAGCAAATATAGAGGTAAAATTGCTTATTGAACATTTTTGCGGATATTCTCTGATTGACATTTTGACGGGTAAAAAATTGACCTCAAAAATGTTGGAAATTGTTGAAGAAAAAGCCAAACTTCGTGCAAAAACAAAACAACCGATTCAATATATTATCGGGCTTGCGGATTTTATGGGCGAAAAGTTTATCGTTAATCCTTCTGTTTTGATACCGAGAGATGAAACCGAACTTTTGGTAAGGCAAGCGATTGAACTTATAAAAGAAAATAATTTTACCGAAATTATGGATATGTGTACGGGTAGCGGTTGCATTGCGTGTATGATTGCAAAATTGACAAATGCTCACGTTGTCGGGGTTGATATTTCAACGGAAGCGATACATACGGCATTTTCTAATATGGAAAAATTTGAACTTTTTAACAAGGCTGTTTTCAGAAAATCTGACTTTTATTCAAAAATTCGTGAAGATGAAGAATTTGACATGATTGTTTCCAATCCGCCGTATATTCCGCCGCAAATGAAAGCAAATATTCAAAAAGAAGTGTCGTTTGAGCCTGATTTGGCACTTTATACATTGGATTCAAAAGGTTTAGATTTTTATGAAAGAATTACAAAAGATGCGAATTTACACCTGAAAAAAGACGGGTATTTGCTGTTTGAATTGGGTATCGGGCAAAGTCGTGAAGTTGCTGAAATTATGCAAAAATATAATTTTTCTGAAATAAAAGTTTTGAAGGATTTGGCGGGAATTGACAGGGTAATTTTCGGTAAACTTTCAGGAAAAATCGGTTCATAGTATAATTTTATTATAATGAATATCGAAATTTTAAGGCGAATAAGAATAGAAAGGTACATTTTTGCAGGGATAATGGCGTTTTTGATGATTGCCATTGCAGAAATCAGCGGGGAAAAGGAAATAATTTTTCCTGAAATTTGTGCTTTGACTATCGGGGCGTGGATTTCCGAGCAACAGCCTTGGAATTGTAATAAAAGAAAAATGTTTTTTCTTGTTTCTGTTGCCGCTTTGTTTGGTATGCTTGTTACAAGATATGTAAATCTTCCGTTGATATTTCAAGTTGGACTGTGCTTCGGTTTTACGGGAGTAATTCTGACAATCGCACGGACAACTTTAATTCCGATAATTTCTGCATGTATTTTGCCCGTTTATCTCGGTACAAAATCGTGGATTTACCCGATATCGGTTACTGTTATGGCATTGATTATCATTGTTGCTCAATGGTTAATGGAAAAATATCACCTTAAACCTAAAAACCAATATACTCCTTGTGAATTTGACTTAAAATTCCAAGTGATAAAATGGACAAAACTTCTTGTTGTATTTTCGATAATTGCTCTTATTCCTTTTGAAAATCAACAAATATATTTTCTTGCTCCGCCGTTAATCGTTACGTTTACCGAGTTTGCCAATACCAAAAGTCCCTTGAGGAATAAACCGTTTCGGATTATAGGCTTGTTGACGTTGGCTTCGGCAACTGGGTGTTTTTTGAGAGAAATTTTGAATATGTATCTGCATTTGCCACTAACTATTTGTGCAGGGCTGGCATGTTGTGTTTTGTTTGTGGCTTTCGATAAGGTAAAAACTCTTTTTCCGCCCGCAGGTGCAATTCTTTTAATTCCAATGATTTTAAAATCCGGAATTTTGCCGACTTTTCCGCTAGAGGTTTTGGTCGGGGCAACGGTTTTGATTTTTACCGCAAAATTTGTTTTTAAAGACTAAAAAAAAGACCTCGTTAGAGGTCAAGGTTGGTTATTTTTGGTTATGTTATAGTATTATGTCAGTTAATTTTTCAAACTGTATAGGTTATATGTATAGGTATTTAGTAATTTGTTTTTCAAGGGGTTATGTTCTTATTTCCGTTTTCTTAAATGCACCTCAAGATTTTATTTTGCTGATTTTTATTTAAAAGTTTACAAAACTTAACTATAATTTTGAAGGGACACAATATTGGTATTTTACTGGATAATAAAACGGAATTGTACTATTATGGGATTATGTTTTTAGCAATAAAAAAATTTATTTTATCAAAAATTTTACGAAAACATTACTACCGAACGGGCAAATGCAAAGGGTGCGGACAGTGTTGCACGCATATTTATGTCAAACATTTTCGTCATGTTTTAAAAGATGAAAAAGAATTTGAGCGTTTGCAATATATTCATAGTTTTTATTCAGGGTTGAAAATTATCGGAAAAGACGATTTGGGGCTGATTTTTGAGTGTACTCATTTAGACCCTGAAACAAAAAGATGTAAGGTTCACTTTTGGCGACCGGGAATTTGCAGAAGATATCCGCAAGAAGAATTGTTTTCAATGGGTGGAACTTTGTCAGCAACTTGCGGGTACAAAATGGAACCGATTGTGCCGTTCAAAAAAGTTTTGGCAAAATTGCAAAAACATGACAAACCAAAAATTATAAGATTTTAAAAGCTTTTTCAAATTATAACTGGCAGAAATAGCCTTTTACTCCAATGTAAACATGTAAATAAACCTTTATATTAGTCATGTAGGTACAAATTGGAGTGATATAAATATGAAAAGAATTATAAATTTATTGGCAATATTTTTGCTTGGAGCAAGTCTTGCACCGATTGGATATGCAGCCTGTCCGATAGAAGACTTTGGTGCGTGCAAGGCGGATATCGGGATTGGAATAGATAACAACTTGCCTGATAGAATGGTGCCCGATAATTTGAAGAAAATGACCCGACCAAACAGTACAATGGAGATGCGTAAGAATATTGATCCGCAAGTTCCCTCAACCCTTAAAACAGAACCTGTACAAGAGGAAAATTCTCCGGGTTATGATGCAAATTGTCAATTTGGGAATTGTATAAACAAAACTCCTGACTCTGAGGTTAACAGATAAATTAAAGCGGTCGGCATTTATATGCCGACCGCTTTAATGATAAAAAAGGTGCGATATTCGCACCTTTTTTTTAATGCTTATTTTTTACGGCTTCTGCCTGTATTGTTTCCTCCGTTGATTTCCTCAAGCATTTTTCTAACTGTTTCTTCGTCAACGAAAACTCTATCGCATTGGTCTTTAATTTTTTGTAAGTTTTCAAAACTCAATTCAGAAGGTAGGGTATATGGTATCTGCAAGAAGTAATCTTTACCGAGACTACGTCTTCTTGCACTCATCGGCGGAATTGTTCTTGCGTGAGCGTAAGAGTCTTGAATGTATCTGTCTAAGGTTTCTTTTTGGAAGTTGTCAAGTTTTTCACCTTTTTTGCCCATTACTGCATCAAATACGTCCTCGATTGGTTTATATTTTGGCGGAATCGGTTTGTTGCAACGTTTTTTGTAGAAGAAATCTTCAAGTTCTTTGATTCTTTCCATATCACGACCCATAATTTGGACTTCGGCATATTGACCTTCAGGTAATTTAACCGTCAAGTGGATTGCGGTATAACCTGATTTAATTGCCGAACTTGAAATTTTCGGTGTTTGACCTGCTTTTGCACAAGCTTTTTCAAATTTATCAAGAGTTCTTTGTGAAATATAACTTTCTTCAGGTCGCATTCTGTAGTTTTCAACTTCCAAAACATTCAACTGACCTGCCATGACCATTTTGCCAAGTTCTGTGAAAACTGCATCGAAGGATTTTCTTGATGAATCTTTCAAAATAATTCTTGCTCCGATTACATCACCCATTTTTAGAATTTCGTCTTTTGTTCGCAATTCTCTTGGCGGAACTTTTTGCATAATTGAAGTTGATTGTTTTACACGTCCGTAAATACCTAATTTACCACGCAAAATCGGACGGTCAGGGTTTTGGTCATTTTCTGTAACGTTTTTCAAGCCGACCTTCAAGGTGTTCAAAAATTTGTTCTTCGCAGCCTCTGATTCTTTGTTGATTTCGGTAGCCATTAAGTAACTGATTCTGTTGGTCTTTCTTTTATTATCGTCTAAAACTTTGCTTTTCGCAGTGCTTTGGGTTTCCGCATCGTCTTCAACCTGCCTTCTTTTTCTGTTGCTTGTAAAAGTTACGCTATCTTGAGCCAACGGTGCAAGATTGTTGGTTGAAAATTTATTATAATTAAAACTGTTGTTATTTTGTGAGTGTTGAGTAAAATTTGGTGTTAACCTGAACGGGGTTACTTGTATATTCATTTTTTTCTCCAATTTTATAATCTGTTCATATAAAGGTCGGCAAATTTTATTTTTGCTACTAACTCGAAAAATTTGCAACAATATTTTATAAATCGTTACACAATTTGAAAATTTATTTTAATTTTTGTTTACATTTATTTTTAAAGTGCTATATTATAGTTGAATATAAAGGTTAGTTTGTCAGTAAAAAATGAAAGGAAATTGATTATGAAATATGTATGTGCAGTATGTGGTTGGTCAACAGAAGCTGATAAGGCTCCTGAAAAATGTCCTTTATGCGGTGCTACAAAATTCAACGTTATTGACGGTGAAAACAAAGTTTACGCTTGCGAACACAATGTCGGTGACGGTGTTGTAGAAGATAAAGGAGTTATGGAAGGTTTGAGAGCCAACTTTACAGGCGAATGTACAGAAGTAGGTATGTACCTTGCAATGGCAAGAGTTGCTGAAAGAGAAGGCTATCCTGAAGTTGCTGAAGCATACAAAAGATACGCTTTTGAAGAAGCAGAACACGCTGCAAAATTTGCTGAATTGTTGGGCGAAGTTGTTACAAATTCAACTAAGAAAAACCTTGAATTGAGAGCCGATGCAGAACACGGTGCTTGCGAAGGTAAATTGGAACTTGCAAAAAGAGCTAAAGAACTTGGCTATGATGCAATTCACGATACAGTTCACGAAATGGCAAAAGACGAAGCACGTCACGGCAGAGGTTTTGACGGCTTGTTGAAAAGATATTTTGCATAATGACCATTTGGGTGGGTTAAGCAAACTTATTGTCATTCTGAAAACTTAGAAAATTTTTGCGAATATAATGAGCATTAAATTTTCTTGTTATTCAGAATCTGTTTTGCCCCCCCACTTCGAAATCATAGATTTCGGTTCCCAGCCATACGGCATACAGTCTCAAACTGGTACCGCAAGTGGGGAACATAATATTTCAACTTATAAAAATCGCTATAAGATTTCTTATAGCGATTTTTCAATGTTTGAAATAATTGTGGATTTTGGAACAAGTCCTGTCATTCTTTCGACCGGCTCACCGTTTTTGAAAACCAATACGCTTGGAAGTCCGCTGATTGAGTATTTTTTGGCGGATTCTATGCAATCCTCAATGTTTACTTTTGTGAATTTTACTCTGTCGCCGTATTCTTCGGCAACAGTATCAATTACCGGGGATAATTTTCTGCAAGGTCCGCACCAAGTTGCCCAAAAGTCAACAACTACGGGAATTGATGAATTTATTACTTCTGCTTCAAAATTATCATCGGATAAGTCAATTACGTTTGCCATAATAACCTCTCTTTATTAAATTCTACTTTACAATTTTAACATAGAAAAAACTTTTGTGTTATTATCAAAAAGAGGAACTACTTAGGATAATAAAATGGCTAGAAAAAAAGTAATAGAGATAGTTTTGGATACTGAAACAACCGGCTTGGATTACACAAGAGAAAAAATGGTTGAATTCGCAGCAGTGAGGCTTGAAAACGGAAAAATAAAAGACGAATTTCAAACCCTCATCAATCCTGAACAACATATTAGAAAATCAAGTATTGCAATTCACGGAATTACTCCTGAAATGGTTGAAGACGCTCCGACAGAAGCGGAAATTATGCCAAAAATTTTGGAATTTATGGGAGATTACCCGATAGTCGCTCACAATGCGATTTTCGACTATTCGTTTCTGAATGAGGCGGCTAAAAGAACCGTTGGCGATACTCTTAAAAATGAAAGAATTGATACTCAACAAATGTTTAAAGAAGTTTATCCTGATTTAGAGGCACACGGTTTGAATGCTTTGACCGAAAAATTTAAGGTTGAACTCAAAGACCATCACAGAGCAATGGGCGATACTATGGGGCTTGCTCTTGCGTACCCTAAATTGAAAAAATTATATACTCAAAAGTACGATTGGGAAAATAAACAACTTGAAAATGTTGAATATTTGTTTGAAAGATTTTTGAGATTACAACAAACGGTTATGACTTTGCAGTCTGAAATGCAGGATTTGAAATCAGTTTTCAAATTGTATTTTGAACGTGGCGGAGCTCCGATTGTTTCGCAAGAAGGCGATACTTTGGTTTATAACTCAAAACAAACTTTCGGATATGATTTTAACGAAATTAAACCTGTGTTGGAAGAAATCGGTGCGTTGGAGAAAGCGGTCAAACTGAATACTGGCTTTATTGACAGATTGGTTAATGGTAGAAGTTTGGACGAAGATAAAAAAGAAATTATCAAAAATGCCAGACAGGAATTAACTGAAACAAGAAATATTCAAGTAATTAAAAATAAATAATAGGAGAAAAAATTATGTTGGAAAAATTCGGAGCATTTTTTAAAGAACCTCCGATTGCCGAGCCTATTCAAGACACTGAAAAAGTGGATTCAATGTATAAGCATTGGCGATTGAGAATTTTTTATGCGTGCTTTATTGGTTACACAATTTTCTATTTGTGTAAGAAAAATATTGCGGTTGCATTACCTGGGATTATGGAAGAATTTCATTATTCTGCAACTGAACTTGGTTTGTTAGGCAGTTCGCTTTATTTGACTTACGGTATCGGTAAGTTTGTAAACGGCGTTTTGGCTGATGGTTCGGATGTTAGAAAATTCTTCCCTACTGCGTTGTTAATGACTGCACTTGCAAATATTTTGTTTGCACTTGCTCCAAACGTAGTTGGAATTTTTGGCTTGAGCTCTAAAATGTTTGCAATGGTTCTTTTATGGACATTGGCTTTCTTATGGGGCGTAAGCGGTTGGTTTCAATCGGCAGGATTTCCAGCAGTTGCGAAGAGTTTGACTTATTGGTATTCAAACTCAGAACGTGGTACAAAATGGTCTTTGTGGTCTTGTTCTCACCAAACAGGAACTTTCTTGAGTTTCATTTTGGCTGGTCACATTGCTGCACATTTTGGCTGGAGAGCAGCATTTTTAGTTCCGGGTGTTTTGGCGGTAATAACTGCTTTGTGGTTGTTTGACAGACTTCGTGACAGACCGCAATCTTTGGGATTGCCTGACGTTGAAGTTTACAGAAACGAACCTGTGAAAGAAAAATCAGCAGATGAGAAAAAAGAAGAAGATGACATGTCTTATGTTCAAATCTTCAAAAAATATGTTTTATGTAACAGAACCCTTTGGTTGTTGGCGATTGCTTACATTTTCGTTTATATCATCAGATTTGGTGCTGAAGATTGGATGATTATGTATTTGAAAAACGCTAAGGGTATCAAACTTGAAGAGGCAACAAACATGATTGCTTCTCTGCCACTTGTTGGTATTTGCGGAACTGTTTGTGCAGGCTTGATTTCAGACAAATTATTCAAGGGTAAAAGAGCCCCTGTAAATCTTCTTTATTTGGTAGGTGTAATCCTTGCGGTTATTGCTTTGAAATTCAACACAAATCCAATGCTTAACTATGTCATCATTGGTTTGTTAGGGGCATTCACTTATGGTCCTCAAATGATGATTGGCGGACTTTGTGCGGTTGAATCCAGTTCTAAAAAAGTGGCATCTGCCGCTTCAGGGTTTACAGGAACATTCGGTTATGTTGGTGCATTCTTGTCAGCAACAGGTACAGGGTTCTTGGTTGATAAATTGGGCAAAAACGGTGTTCAAAACTGGGACGGAGCAATCTATTTTTGGTTAGTATCAGGTATAATTTGCTTGATTATCTGTGCAATCCTTGCTATTGATGAATATAAGAAAGATTCAAAGAAAGCATAAGATTTGTTTGAGTAGTTTTTAGAGACGAGGCTGTTGGAATTCACCAACAGCCTCGTCTTTTTTGTTAATAAATAAAGTTGGATTTTCGGAAAACAATCAAATAAAAAGTCACCCCGAACTGACTATTTTGAGAGCCTACCAAAAGATTCGTCATTCTGAAAAGATTAAAAATCAAGCAATTTTAATTGCGTAGATTTTATATTATTCAGAATCTGTTTACATCTTCCTTCCCTTCGTTATCGTAGATTTTGTATGGTCGAAAAAGCGGAGCGGTTTCCCACCTTATTGTCCTTGTGAAAACTTAAAAATTTTATGTGAATATAAAAAGCATTACCTGTCAATGAGTGAAAAATCTTTTGGCAACTCGTTTTCAACCATGTGCATCAGTTGAGAAATCGGCATGCCTAACGCTTCGCTTATTGTCCATAAAGAAATGAGTTTTGGCTCATTTACGCCGTTTTCTATACGACTTAGCAACGATTTTTGAATGTCAAACTCATCAGCAAAAAGTCTTAGTGATTTGTTTTGCTTTTCTCGTTCCTGCTTGATAATTTTAGCAAGAATTTCAAGAATTATTTTAGAGTTTCTACAGTTTGAGTGTTGCATATATAGAAATAATATGTTAAAATTCTCCCATAGTTTTCTATATATAGAACGGAGCGAAATATGAAGAATTTGAAAGGTTTTACTTTAGCGGAAGTATTGATAACATTGGGTATAATTGGTGTGGTTGCAGCAATGACCATTCCTGCATTGATGAATAACGTCCGTGCAACAAAATTAAAAAGCCAATTTAACAAGGCTCACGCTGAGGTCCAACTTGCGTTCAAAATGATGGCTGATAATGAGTCTGTTGCTCCGAATGACTATAATGTAAGAGGTAAAGCTTATTTTTATCAATCGTTTATGAAATATTTTAAATCACCTATAGATTGTGGAACCAGCAGCACTGGTCAGGGAATGGTTAAGACTTTGCCGTGCTACCACAAGTACGCAGGGAGTGTGCCATATAAAACTTTAGACGGTAACAATTCTGTATCCGGCAGTTTATTAGATGACGGGCAAATCGGGTTAATGGACGGAGCATTAGTATTGGTTGAGAATTTAAACAGGTTATGGATTTCAATCGATATCAACGGCTACAACAATCCGCCAAACCAGTGGGGGGTTGATTTATTTACCTTTGAGGCTACTGATGACGGACTAATTCCAATGGGAAACGCAAAGACAAGTTATTACAAAGATAAAGATAAATATTGTGACCCGTCAAAATCCGATTCTAGGAACGGTATAACATGTGCTGAAAAAGCCGTCAAAGACCCGAATTATTTTAAGGATTTGTATAAGAATTATAGGAAGTAAAATTGTCGGTTGGGCATTCCTGCCCAACGGTTTGAACCCAGACAATACATGCAATATAGCACATTAAAAAGTAGGGTGGCATTGCTATGCTCACCAAGCTGTCATTCCGGACTCCAATCCGGAATCTGTTTCTATGTGGAATAAGAACGAACTTAAAACAGATTCTGAATAACAAGAAAATTAAATGCTCATTGTATTCGCTAAAATTTTCTAAGTTTTCAGAATGACGAGAGCTTTGGTATGCTCACCAATATGTCATTCCGGACTCCGATCCGGAATCTGCTACGACATTAAACAGATTGTTACAAAGCGAACCAACGAACCTGTGGTGAGTTGAGTGAGCC
>OIYG01002002.1_pt1 | contig 13958 bp, 9 predicted proteins | sample 1587861 | NCBI WGS metagenome assembly OIYG01 (sample SAMN03283272) | human gut metagenome | biome: human-associated habitat; material: feces | host: Homo sapiens | place: Peru | collected 2012 | reverse complement strand
ATCAAGGGTCCGTCCGCCGTTCAGGAGTATATCGTGAATGAGGTTCAGGACGTGTACCGTCTGCAGGGTGTGAAGATCAACGACAAGCACTTCGAGATTATCGTTCGCCAGATGATGCGCAAGGTTCAGATCAACGAGCCTGGCGATACAACATTCCTCGAGCAGGAGATGGTAGACAAGCTCGACTTCGCTGAGGAGAACGACCGCATCTGGGGCAAGAAGTATGTTGTCGATGCAGGCGACAGCGATGTGCTCAAGGTTGGTCAGATCGTGTCGGCCCGCAAGCTGCGCGACGAGAACTCAAGCTTGAAGCGTCGTGACCTCCGTCAGGTTCAGGTGCGCGACACCGTGCCCGCAACATCTACACAGATTCTTCAGGGTATCACCCGCGCCGCTCTCCAGACCAAGAGCTTCATCTCTTCTGCATCGTTCCAGGAGACAACGAAGGTGCTCAACGAGGCCGCTATCCGTGGCAAGGTAGACCGTCTGGAAGGCATGAAGGAGAACGTTATCGCCGGTCACCTCATCCCCGCCGGTACAGGTCTCCGCGAGTGGGAGCGTCTGATTGTAGGCTCAAAGGAAGACTATGAGCGCATGCAGGCCAACCGCAAGAATGTTATCGATTTCTCTGACAACCAGAAATAAGAAAAACGATAAGACGTTATAAAAGGGACACACCTCTTTTTGGGGGTGTGTCCTTTTTGTGTTAGATTATAACATTTATTTATAGCATTATTTTTTGCAAATTTCAAAAATAATGTTACCTTTGCATTAGACAAACAGACTGACGGCACCCCTTTCGACAGTAGTTGGCAGGATACCGTCAGTTTTTTTTGCCGTTTAAACAAACAAAATTAATAAATATCTAAATCGATCATTTTACAATGGACAACAACAACAACAATCAGCAGAATCAGCCCCAGCAGGCAAGTCTTTCGTTCACAAACCCTGCAGTGGCTCTTGGCGAATACGCCAACCTGGTAGTAATCACTCACTCTCCCAACGAGGTAGTGCTCGACTTTGTGCGCAATCTGCCCGGTCTGGAGCATCCCGCAGTGTGCAGCCGCGTGGTAATGACTCCCGAGAACGCTAAGCGTCTCATGCTCTCTCTTCAGGAGAACGTCAACGGCTATGAGCAGACTTTCGGACCTATCCAGTTCCCCGAGGATAAGATCCAGCAGCCCGCAGGTGGCCGCACAATCGCTCCCTTCGGCGACGGCACAACCAAGGGCGAGGCTTAAAAAAGAAACGAAAGCTCCTAAAGGCTATTAAAAACAGCATCAACGCAAGCCGGTAAGGTCTTTGTTGTAGCAACGATAGCCGCTATTATAAAAACAGGAGATTAAGATAAGGCCCACTACCAAACCTCTTTCGGCTTGGTGGTGGGCCTTTTGGTTAATGCTGTCTACAAAACAACCTTATCTATATGAACCAAACAATCCTCCTTCTAATGGCGTGTCTTGCGCTTTCTGCTCAAACAACAGCTCAAACAGCACCGCAAACAACAGCTCAAGCAACATCTCAAACATCATCTCCAGAAAATATGCCTCACATGCATCTGGTGCAGCATGTTGCCCCTGCTCCTGTGACGCGCCCTGTGACATGTTCCCCAACAACAGCTACCGCAGAGCGTCTTGTGTCGTCTGTTTACAGATATGAAAGCAAATCGCAGAACACGAACGACAATTTCTCTTACACCTACACCTACGCCCCCAACGGCTTGCCTTTGTCGGTCGTAGGGACCAACGGCTCAAAGAAGGAATATGAGTTTGAGCTCAACGCCCAAGGTTTTTGGACCAAGCGCGTTGTCTATAATGTCACTGCTGAAAAGCGCACGCCTACCGAACAGACCGTCCGCACATACGATGAGCTGAACCGTTTAACATCAGAAACCGAATATAAGAACAACTCTGCCAACTCAAATCTTGTGTTGAGCTCAAAGAGCACCTTTGCTTACGACAATGGCCCCGAGGGCTATCGCAGCTCTTATTGTCTGTATGACATCTCCGGTTCCGAGATATCAATATCGCAGACGTTGTGGCTCAAAGCCAAGGGGTGTTATGTGGCCAACCGTTGGAATTATCCAGCCAACAGAACGGAGATAAAGGTCGACAACGGGCAGAACACCTGTACCTTTTTTTCTTACTCGTCGCCCGAAGCCACAGCGATAGATTATTATACCACGACAACATATAGCCAGCTCTTTGACGGCCATTATGTCGAGACCGCATGTATAAAGACCCAATATGCTGGCGAAGGCAACGTGTCGAAGTGGGGCTCGATGACCGATGTGCAGCTTGATCCGTCGACGAACGACGTTACGTTAAAGCCTTATTCTGTCGTTTATGTAGGCGAAAGGGCAGAGCGCACACCCAAGGCATGGCGTGTGTGCTCGCTCAACGAGTATCTGCAACTGCCTGTGACCGAAGCCAACGGCAACCGCCATTCTGCCTGTTATGATGCTGAGACCAACCTCCCCACCCAGACCTACACCTGCTCGTGGGTTGGCCATGCCATAGCCAAGGAGCGACACAGCGCTGCTGACGGTTCAACCACCACAACATACCAGCGTTACGACGCCGACGGAAAAAGTGAGGGAGAGGTCTGCTTCTGTTCCGACGGCAGCTTCACCGTTGCCGACAAAAACCGTAGGGAGAGTTTGCAAGACTTCAAGGACAGCGCCGTCTACATCGGTCTCTATGACGCTGCCGGCTGCTTACAGAAGCAGCTGAAATGTAAGGGCAGCGTGTCTGATGCTTCTTTTAACAGCTTTGTCCCGACGTTTGTCATGAAAAGTGGCGACTCATGGGTTGCAGCAGCCAATCTCTCTTTCACCTACCGCAATGGCACATATCTCGACATCACGACCGATGCCCTTGGACGCGCTGCTGTCTGTCGCAGCCGCCTTGTTCAGGAAGGCGAGTCACCGGTTTCTTATGTCTCGCGTCGCGAGTATAGCTATCTGGAAAACGGAAATGTGCGCGAAGTGGAATATCGTTATAAAGATCCGCATGACGAGACCACAGAATATGTAGCCCGCTATGCAGAAAAAGAGAAGACCGGAAACGGTTTGAACGTTGTGTTCTACGAAGACGAAACGTTTACAGCGATGACGCAAAAAATTGTCTACGACATTGCTGCCCACAGCATAACCCACAGCCGTTGGCACGATGCGGAATGGGTGGTAGATAACATTGAGGCGTTGACAGAAGCCCATTTCGACGGCGACATCTACGTCTACACGACATGTGAAAAAGACATGAACGGCAACATTGTTCCTAAGGGCAGATGTGAGAAGATGTTGTTTGGTCCCGAATGTTGGGCTCGCGAATATGCGTGGGATGCCGCCACGTCTCGGTTTGTTGGTCTCACAGGCCGTTCGCTCCGTTCCGCCTCGCCCCGCGAGTTTTCATACATCGAGCCCGTGCCGTTTGAAGACAGCTATGACGGTTTCTGTTCATTGTCCGTCAGCCCCATTGTAGTGTGCGGTTCGGGCGACAGCACTATGGACATCAGTTTTGAGTGGGACAGCGACAACAACAGTTGGCTAATGTCGAAGGAAGGCTACAACGTGTCTGACGACGGCCTCACCTGCCGCTATTTTTATGAGGAAGACGGTGTTCAGCAAGAGGTTGAATATGTGCGTCGCGCCGATGGTCGCCTTGTGTCGTACAGTGGCAACCTTTCGTTCCCATTCATGGAAACGGTAAACAAGCAGACCTACACTTACGACAGCGAGGGGCGTGTCACCATGCATGTGAAAACGAACAAACGGACAAACTTTGACAGCACCATAACTTATTGTTATAACTACGACGAGGTTGAGGTGAGCGCCGTTGACGACATCTCTGCCGACCTGGTTGCCAGACTTAAGGTCAAAGGCCGCACGTTCAGCCTTAGCGGTGCCGATCTCTCGCTCTATGACCCGTCAGGCCGTCTTGTTATGCACGGCCGCGGCTCCATCACGGCACCTTCTGCAGGTCTCTATCTGCTCAAGTCGGAGGGCAAAACCGTGAAGGTTGTCGTGAAATGATTTTGAGCCTCGTTCCTGAGGCAAGGGCTCTCAAGGCGTGTTAAGCTCCTATGGCTTCACATGCCCCTTCTGCTTCACTCGCTTCGCTTTCTTGCCATAAAGAATTGTCGTCCAGCCATGAAGAAGAGCACGACACCGCAAGCGTTTTCGAGTGCCACCATCCAGAACGCGGCTCCGTAGCCCCAATGTTCGGCCACCACGCCTCCCAACAGACAGCCAATGCCGAAGCCAAGGTCCCAGCCCGTGAGAATGCTCGAGTTGGCTGTGCCGCGTTGGTCATGGCGTGCCACCGCCACAAACATGTTTAGGAAGGCAGGATAAAGATGGCCGTTGCCCAGACCGATGAGTGCTGCCGACAGATAGTAGGCCACGGGATGGGGCACAGCCACGAACAAGATGAAGCCGACGAGCGACAGACACATGCCCTCCAAGGCGTTTTGTGTCAGTCGGCCGTCGCGCAGCGCCTTGCGTCCTTGCAGGCGCGAGAGGAACAGGCCGCATGATAGAATGGCGAAATAGGTGCCTGTGCCGCCCGTAATGCCCAGTGCTTCCTTGCTGTAGATGGCGAGATAGTTGCTGAGCACGCCCCAGCAGAAGCCAAACATGGCAATGTTTATAGCCAGCAGCCACGCGCGTGTCAGGAAGAAGCGGTCGAGCGACAGCTTGTCTTTGTTTTTTATGATCTCCTTTTCCGGCAGCTTCAGTGTGCCTGCAATGACCACGGAAGAGCCGGCCACCGCGAGGGCAATCCAGAAGAGCACCATGTAGCTGCCCACCGCATCGTGCAGCCATATTCCCACCGATGGGGCTATGGCCATGGCAAAATTGTTGCTCAACCCATACAGCCCTATGCCCTCGTTCCTTCGCGAGGCCGGCAGCACGTCAATGGCGCATGTGCTGTTGGCCACCGTCACCGCCCCGAAGGGTGCGCCGTGGAGCGTTCGGCAGATGGCAAACATGAGAATTGTGCCTGCTGCGATGTAGCCTGCAAAGCACACAAAGAAAGCGGTGAGACACACCATGAGCACCTTCTTGCGTGCAAAGCTGTCGACCACATAGCCGCAGAACGGACGCACCAGAAGAGCTGCCACGGTGTAGCCGCTCAGCACAATGCCTATCGTGTCTTTGGTTGCGCCAAACTGCTCGCTGAGATACAGTGGCAGCAGCGGCGTGAGCAGGTAGAAGGCGAAATAGAGCAGAAAGTTGGTGGTCATCACCTTTATGTAATCGGCGTTCCATAGCCGTTCGGATGGGCTTTCTTTGGTTTGTGTCATGTTATCTTGAATTTTTTGTTTCCTTTTGTTGTTTTCCTTTGCAGATGCAAAGTTACAACTTTTAAGTAGGTGCTCAAACAAAAGTACAATAAAAGAACAGGATGTCCGTTATTTATTGAGATGTAATTTTTTTTTAGAACAGAAAAACCATAACGCAATGAACACAGACCGCCAGGGCATATACGATGCCCGCCAACTGGGAAAACCTAAATTTGTGGTGCTCGGCATACAGCACCTGTTTGCCATGTTTGGAGCCACCATCCTCGTTCCTCTCATCACCGGACTCGATGTGAGCGCCACATTGCTCTTCGCTGGCATAGGCACCCTCATCTTCCACCTCGTCTCAAAAATGAAGGTTCCTGCCTTCCTTGGCTCCAGCTTCGCCTTCTTGGGAGGCTACGCCTCGGTCAAGCAGCTGTGTGTGGCGCAAGGACTCACCAACGAGATGGCGCTCAACTATGCCTGTCTGGGTGTTGCTGCCGCCTCGGTGCTCTATTTTGTCATGGCCTTTCTCCTCAAGATGTTTGGCACCGACAAGGTCATGCGTTTCTTCCCGCCCGTGGTCACGGGCCCCATGGTCATAGCCATTGGTCTCACGCTGTCGGGCTCTGCCATCAGCAACTGTCAGCAAAACTGGCTCCTCGCCATCACAGCCATAGCCATTGTCATCGGCTCTTCCATCTGGGGACGTGGCATCATAAAGATTGTTCCCATCTTGCTTGGCGTGCTCGGCTCTTACGTCTTGGCGGCAGCCATGGGCGAGGTCGACTTCTCAAAGCTTGGTGAGGCGGCATGGATAGGCTTGCCTTTAAATATGGAGCGCACCTGCTTTGCTGTGCTTAAAGGCCCCAACTTTGACCTTGTCCTCACATCCGTCATTGCCATCTTCCCAATAGCTTTCGCGACCATCATGGAGCATATCGGCGACATGTGCGCCATACAGAGCACCGTGGGCAAAAACTTCATCAAGGACCCTGGCTTGCACCGCACGCTCTGTGGCGACGGTCTGGCAACGCTGCTCGCTTCGGTCTTCGGCGCTCCTGCCAACACCACCTATGGCGAGAACACGGGCGTGCTCAACCTCACCCGCGTGTTTGACCCTGCGGTCATCCGCCTGGCTGCTTGCTTCGCCATCTTGCTCAGCTTCTGTCCCAAGTTTGCGTGTCTTATCGCCCTGATGCCAGCAGCAACCATCGGAGGTGTGAGCCTCATTCTCTACGGCATGATCTCTGCCGTCGGCGTGAGAAACCTTGTCGAGACCTCTGTCGATTTCTCTTCATCGCGCAACGTGTTTGTGGCTGCTCTCATCCTGGTGGTGTCCATCGGCGTGCAGTATGGCACCGACGGTGGCGTGCAGATTGGCCCCGTCACCTTTTCAGGTCTTGCCCTCGCCGCTCTCGTGGGCATATTCCTCAACGCCATCCTTCCCGACCAGCTCGGCATGAAGGTAAAGAGCTTCAACGGCAAGGACAAACCGCATCTGAAGCGATGAGGTAGAGACATTCTTGCCTTAGGAAAGTTCTTCCTGCCCCTCTCTACAGCAGCTGCGCCTTGATGCCCAATGACAGACCGAAGAGGTCCCAGAAGCCCATGCTTCCGGTGTGGATGAGGTGCATGACGTAGATGTCGTTGGTGCTCAGCTCGTAGAAGAAGCTGAGGCTCTTGATATATTTGCGGCGGTTGTTGGGCACGGCCTTTGTGAAGCGCTCGCCCACAAACACGTTCGGACGCAAGCGGGTGGAGAAAGGATAATAGCCGCTCTCATATTTTGTTGGCTGCTTGGTCCAGAAGTCGTGGCCGAACACCGTGTTCAGGTAGATGCCACATTGCAGCGGCTCAATGCTCCATCCGTTGCTTATGAAGATTGACCACGGAATGTAGTTTTGCTTCACCGTCATCGTGATCTTGGCGTTGTGACTGTCATATTTTGGCACAAACCCGAAGAGCAGCTGCGTCTCCCACTGCCGGCGATGGCCATAATCCCAGCCAATGCCCACCGACACCAGACCCATGTTACCGCAAAACTGCATGACGTGCTGCGTCGGTATGAGCGAGTTCCATTGCTTGCGGTAGCGGTGAATGCGCCGGTCGTATCGGCTTATCGTGTTTGTGGTGTCTATCAGCGATGTGTCTATGTCTGTCTCGTCTTGCTGCAAGAAACAGGCTGCTTCAGCCGAGGTCGCGTAGAACAAGGCCGCCATGACGAGCAGCAGCTGGGCGAGCGCGGTTTTAAAAGTCGATAATCTCATAGCTGTAGTTTTCGTGGGTTATGGTGAAAATGTAATAATGTCGCTTCGGGGCGTTGCACACCTCATAGTAGATGGGTCCGTCGTCAAAAAAACGGTGTTGCTCCATCTGGTGTCCGTGTCCGTAAAGGCAGAACAAGAGTCTTGGATACATCTTGGTGTAAAAGTTGAACGCCTTGGCCACGTTGTTGTTAAACTGCTCCGAGTAGGGTGGTGCGTGCATGCACAGCACCGTTCTGTCGAAGCGTTCGCCGTCTTTCGTCGTCTCTTGCTCCATGAAGTCGAGGTTTGGCACGGGCCGCGAGTAGTCATATTCTATGGCGTTGGTGTTAAGACACACAAACTTGACGCCTCCGGCAATGAAACTGAAGTCGGGGTCGCCAAAGATCACCTCATAGCTCTGGTTGCCCGTGCCCAGACAGTCGTGGTTACCGAGCAGCGTCACGAACGGCACACTGAGACCCTTCAGCAGGTCACGGCTCCACTCAAACTCGCGCGTGCCGCCAAAGTCGGTTATGTCGCCTCCGTGTACCACAAAGTCGATGCTGTCCTTTCGTCTGTTTATGTCTCTTATCTCGGCCTTCGTCTCATCGAACCATTGGTGCGTGTCGCTGATGAAGGCAAAGCGAATGGTGTCCTTGCCAAGCGTGGCTTTTTCTATCAGTGCCACCTGCTTGGCGTTCATGCCTTTCTCGCCTTTCACCCTCACATCGTAAGGATGCACGTCGAACACTTTGTCGCATGCCGAGAGCATCACGGCCATTACGGCTGCCGCCACCATTGTGGCTGTGTGTCGTGTTGTTGTCATCTGCTCTTATGTTTTTTATGTCTTTGTATTGTTGCTTTGCTCATAGCTCTACTGTTGTTTTGTAAGCGCTCTTTTGTAATCTTGTTACAAATTTATCGAAAAAATCGGAATCAAAGAATGTTCTTTTCTTAAAAAAAGCAACCATAAGAATTTATGAATATTAATGGTTACAAATGGACCATTTTCGTTAAAAGATTACGGAAAAAACATTGGTCTCAGTTTTGCATATTTATGCATTTTTCGGGCCTTTTTTAGAGACGTTTTAAAAGAGCCCAACTTACGATTTGAAAGTGCCCAAATGACGTTGTCAAAGAGGCTCTTTGACGAGCTCATTAAGGCCCTTTGAGGAGCTCATTTGGCCCCTTTGACAAAACCACCCTGTTTTTAAGAGTTGTTAACAAAAACAATAAGTTAAACCCTGCTTTATTTTGAAAACAGAAAGCAAAATGTGCGTTTCTGCTTACAACCGCTGTTTTGGATATTTATGCGTTTCGTCTCTTGCTTTTGCATATTTATTCATTTTTTGTTCGCTTGTTTTGAGCTTTGTTTTCCTTCACAATTTCTCATTACAAGCTTTAGACAAGAACGTCGCCACGCTCGACTTTGTTGCTTGCCAGAAGTAATAATCGTTTGAGATGTGTACATTATGTACTTGCGAAAGTTCCGTAAAAGACATGCGAAGCATGAGTTAAAATTTTGTCAGCATTGTTTAATTTCCCGTCAGCAAAGTTTAAAAATTTTGGCTTTTCGTGCAACAATGTCATCTGGCTTTGACAATGTTGACAACCAGAAGGTTATGCCTTGTGCGTAAAACCGTTGTGGCACGGGTGTTGCATTATGTTGAGTGAAAGCCGAAGCCAAAAGGGCCGAGGGGAAGAGCGAGAGCTCGGAAGCGAAGAGCAAACGAAAAGCCCGGAAGCGAAGAGCGAGAGCTTGGAACCGAAGACCTGAACGGTGGACCTTTCAAAAAACAGACAATTAATACAAAAAAAACAAGTAGAAGTCCCGAGGGAGGCGTAAGCCGAACAGAGGATGAGAAAAATAGAAATTAGGAGGTTTTTATTATGTTGTTAGCTCGTAGAAACAATAATCAGAATTGGTTGAACAATTGGTTTGACGACGATTTCTTTGATACGGCTTTGATGCCCCGCATGAACGCCACAGCTCCTGCTGTAAACGTTAAGGAGACAGCTGATGACTATACGATGGAAGTGGCTGTGCCTGGTCTTAAGAAAGAGTGGGTACGCGTAAACATCGACAATGAGGGCAACCTCAAACTGGCTATCGAGAACAAGTTTGAGCACAAGGAAGAGAAGAAAGACGACAAGAACGGTGATGAGAAGCATGTTCACTATCTGCGTCGCGAGTTCTCTTACAGCAATTACGAGCAGACCTACGTTCTGCCCGACGACGTCGACCGCAACAAGATAAGCGCCAAGGTTGCTGACGGTGTGCTCACCGTGGTCATTCCTAAAGAGGTCAAGGAAGAGCAGAAGACCTTGAAGAACATTGAGGTCAAATAATGACAATTGGTTATAAAGCTTATTGGTTATAAAGCTTAAAAAAATAAAGGCAAACTCAAGAACCGTGAGGTTCAGCGAGTTTGCCTTTTTTTTATTTGCTGAAGCTACCAACGCTTGTCATTTCTTCCCGTTTTTCAAGATATAGAAGTTAAACTCCAGACCTCCTGTCGGGCGGTTATGTACGCTTATCTTTCCGCCATGCAGGAGCACGGCGTTCTTGACGATTGCCAGTCCGAGCCCCGTTCCGCCCATCTTTCTGCTGCGTCCCTTGTCCACGCGATAGAACCTCTCGAAGATGCGCGGCAGATGCTCGGCAGGCACGCCCACACCGTTGTCGCTGAAAGAGAAGTGCCACTCGTCGCCCACCTCCTCGGCTGTGAGGTTTATCGTCGTTCCGTCGCCGGCATAGGCAATGGCGTTGTCGGTGAGGTTACGGAACACGCTGTAGAGCAAGCTCTGGTTGCCCTTCACCACCAGATGCTCCGGCAGCTGGTTCACGAACGCCATGTGCTTGGCTTCGAGCTGTAGGGCCGTGTCTTTCTCTATGCCCTCCACCATCGTGGCTATGTCGACATCGGCAAAATCTCTTTCCGTCGGTGCATCGTCCAGACGGTTCAGGGTCGAGATGTCGTGCAGCAGCGCCGTGAGCCGTTGAGCTTGGGCGAAGCTGCGTCTCAAGAACTGTTCCTTGGTGTCTTCGTTTATGTTGGGGTTGTCGAGAATGGTCTCCAGATAGCCTTGAATGCTTGCCACCGGTGTCTTCAGCTCGTGTGCGATGTTTTGTGTGAGCTGACGTTTCAGCACGTCTTGCTCCTGGCGTGTGGTCTGCAGACGCTTATATATCTTGACGATTTTCTCTGCAATCTCACCCAGCTCGTCGTCGGGAAAGGCGATGAGGTCTTCCGTGTCGAGCGACTCGCCGTGGTCGGCCCGTGTTGCAAACGTGCGCAGCTTCGTGATGTTGTCGCCCAAACGGTTTGTGAAGCGATACAGAATGATGACGAGCACGAGCATGGCAGAGAGCGCGAACCAGATGTAGTGTTGGTCGGCTTTGAGCGATTCTGACAGGTTGTTGTCATAAGGCAAGGCGCTGCGTATGATGAGGCCGTTGGCGTTGAACCGTGTGGCGGAGTAGAAGAAATAGTCGTTCAGCGTGGTGCTGTTACGCTCCACCGTTGAGCCGGTGCCTGTTGTCACCGCCTTCTTGACCTCAGGCCGTGACAGGTGGTTGGGCAGCTGCGAGTAGTCTTTCAGCCGGCTGTCGTAGATCACCTTTCCTTGTCTGTTGATAAGGGTCACACGCAGTTCGGGCATGGCATGTGTTGCCACATAGCGGTCAAGCTCCTCCTCCGATGGCATTGGTCGCTCGTGCAGCCAGTCTTCCATGCGGGCGTTATAGTCTTGCAGGCGAATGTTCAGCGAGTCGATCTTATATTGTTTCTCGCGGCTTTGCTGAAACACGATGAAGGCGGCAGCAAAGAGCACAAACACAGATAGCACGCTCAGGTACAGCTTGTTGCCAATGCTTATGGTGAAAGGTTTTATGGGCATATAATAAGTGAAGAGTGAAGAGTGAAGAGTGAAGAATTCTATAGCTTAAACTTTTGACCTATTGGGGTTCATTATTTCATGCGTCAAAATAGTAGCCGAAGCCGAGGCGTGTAACGATACATTTGGAGAACGGTCCGATCTTTTTTCTCAAACGTGTAATGTTCACGTCCACCGTGCGGTCGAGCACCAGCACGTCTTTGGGCCACACGCGGTCGATGAGCTCCTGGCGTGAGAACACGCGGCCACGCTCCTCGAGCAGGAGGTGGAGCAGCTCAAACTCGGTCTTGGTGAACGGCACGTCCGTGCCTTCAATCGTCACGGTCTTCTTGTCGAGGTTCATCTCTATGCCTTGATAGCGCAGCACGTTGGTCTGTGTGGTTGCGGGGTCGGCTGTGCGGCGGATGACGGCTCTCACGCGCACCAGCACCTCACGGATGGAGAACGGCTTCGAGATGTAGTCGTCTGCTCCCAGGCTGAAGCCCGTCAGCGTGTCGTTCTCTGTGTCGCGTGCCGTGAGGAAGATGATGGGTATGGCAGCTGTGGCAGGGTTGTCCTTAAGCTTTCGCGCCATGGCGAAGCCCGACATGCCGCCCATCATCACGTCGAGCAGCATGAGGTTGAACGAGCCGATGTCGAGGGTCAGAGCCTCTTCTGCCGATGTGGCTGTCTCGACCTCGTAACCTTCGGTCTCAAGGTTAAACTTCAGAATTTCGAGCAGGTCTTGCTCGTCGTCCACTACCAGAATCTTATATTTCTGTTCCATATCCTTGTCCTTTTTTTGTTCGGTGATGAGTTTTGTTGTTGTCGTGATCTGATGAATCACGATGCAAAGTTACGCCCTTGCTTGTTCACATCTGTTGCAATGATGTTACAATGCGGTTACATCTGCTTGCGTGGTCTTTTCAAATGTCTTGCAAACGGTTTTTGTTTGCCTTTCTCGTGTAGGGTTTTCATTTGCTTCTCTTGTAATAGTGGGCAAAGTTGTTGAACGGTGCCGTCACCACCTCATAGCTGCTTGCCTCATACACGTTGCCGTAGGGGTCGTAGGCGCGTACGGTGAGATGGCTGTTGCGGCGTTTCGGTTCATAATAGAAGAGGTGGTTCATGATGAGATAGCCGTTGCTCTTGCTCACGAAGCGGAAGGGCATGGCCTTGCAATATTTGTGGTGGTAGCCAGCGGCAAAGGCGTCTTGCCCCCTGCTGCTTATGCGGAACATGGGGTGCTCAATGCTGTCTTCTATGACCGTGACGTTCCATCTTGAGTCGGCGTTGAACACGTTAGCCACCAGCATGTTGGTGGAGCGTGGCAGGTTCCAGTCGTTGGCATACGACTCGCCGTTGAAGTTGGTGTCGGCGCGGAAGAGCGTCATCTGTCGTCTGGCGGGCCAGAAGGTGCCTTTATAGTAGCAGTCGGTTATGGCAGCTTCGCCGAAGGTGTAGACATAATAGCCGTTGGGTGTGCCGCAGATGTTGATGTTCGACTGCCAGATGTTGCCACAGGCGGCAGCATGACAGTGTTCCATGATGTCGTGGCCCTCGAAAGAGATCTCGTGGTTTATGGCAAAATGGGTGTGTCCGCAGAACAGCTCGTAGCCGCCCTTGAAGCGGCGCAGCAGGGCGAGGAGCTGAGAGAGGCGCGATGACGAGTAGTGGCCCTCCTCCGATGCGATGTTCAGCGGGTGCGCCTTCTCGTTGGGCGTTGTGCCGAAGGTGAAGGGAATGTGGTAGCAGAGCACCACCTTCTTGTGGCGAGGTGTGAAGGCGAGGTCTCGGCGCAGCCATTGCATCTGCCGGTTGGTGAGCTCGCCCGGCGACCAGTAGGCTTTGCTCTTTGTAAACTGCACGTTGTTGAGGCACACATAGTGTTCGTCGCCACGGTCGAACGAATAGTCGGTGGGTCCCCAGCTCTGTTCCCATTTCCTGCGGTAGAGGGCGTTGCCGTCCTGGTCGTGGTTGCCTATGACGGAGAACAGGCGCATGCGTGAGCTGCCGAGCGCCGCGCGTATCTGCCGTTCGAGCGTGGCGTTGTAGCCGCCATAATATTGCACGTCATCGCCCATGCTCAGACCGTAGACGGGCATGTCCTTGGGCCATTGCTCTATGGTGTGGCGTATGTCTGTCATCGTCTCATCGGTGAAGCGTGCCACATCGCTTTTCTCGATGGGGTTGTCGTCGCCACTTGTGTAGAATGGGTTCATGGCGTTTGTGACCTGCGGGTCGCCAATGACGATCATCCTGTAGGAGCGCTCCTTGCCGTGGGGCAGACGCTTCAGGTGGAAGTCATACTGTTTGCGCTTTCTTGTTATGGGCAGGTAGAAGCAGGCGGTGTAGTCGGAGTCGGAGTGTACAGGCACCTCGCAGTAGTTGGGCACGGTGTAGAACACAAACTTTGCGTTCTTGTCGCGTCTGAAGGCGTAATGTCCGGTCGAGTCGGTGCGCATTATCCTGATGCCGTCGCTCACCACCACGCCCACGGCGGCGCTGCCGTCGCCCATTTTATACTTCCAGTGCGCCGCGATGCCG
>OIYG01002001.1_pt1 | contig 13969 bp, 9 predicted proteins | sample 1587861 | NCBI WGS metagenome assembly OIYG01 (sample SAMN03283272) | human gut metagenome | biome: human-associated habitat; material: feces | host: Homo sapiens | place: Peru | collected 2012 | reverse complement strand
TTATTAATAATTCAATTACTTTATCAAATACTGTCTGCAATAAATCTTTTTCTAATTTACAGAATTTTCTTTTATAATTTTGAGAATATGTTGAATGGTTTGGAACTTCTTCGTTTAAATTATATCCAATAAACCATCTATACAAATTATTGTATTTTAGATTTTCATAGGTCCTTCTCAAACTATCTTCATGAAAAAGGAACTTCAATATATGAATCTTTATCAAAACTACTGGATCTATACTTTTTCTTCCTAGCTTTGAATAAAGTTTTTCAACTTCTTCATATACGAAATTCCAATCAAAGTATTCATCTATCACTCTTAAAAAATGGTCTTTTGGTACCATATCTTCTAAATTTACTATTTCACAAGAGTATTGTCTTTTTGGTCTTTTTGTCATTGACATATTTATCACTTACTTTCTTTATGTTTCCTGTATTAATTATACCATTTTTTCATAAAAAAAGTAAGGTTTGTAAGCTTTAAAATTGGAAACATAAAGCAACCTTACGTATTTATTCTACAACATTTTTTTTAAAATTAAAAGACTATTAACAAAGAAATTATTTGTCAACAGTCTGAGAGCTTTTTATAGCTCTTTTTATTGTTCAGGATTATCATCATTAGGTTTTCCTGCATCGGGTTCTTTTTCTTTCTCTTTATCTTTTTCGTAATCCTCATCAATTATTACTTGTTCTTTTTTTCCTTCTTTTTTAGTATTATTATCCTCTTTAGGAACTACTACTTGTGTTTTAACCTTTGCAACAGTAAGAGTAACACTTCCACTTATTAAATCTGTTCTTTTTCCCTCTGGATAACCTTGTGATATAATTTGGCCATCATAGTAACCACTTGAAACTACCTTTGTAGTAACACTTGCACTTAATCCATTATTAGCAAGCCATCCTCTTGCATAACTTTCACTTTTACCAACAAAATTTGGTAGTAGGGTATAAGTTTTAGCACCTGTTACAACATCATTTCCTATTGTAGTTTGTTTATATTCTTTTTCTATACTAAAATTCATTTTCTTAATTAACTTTACTTGTTCTAATCCTAAGTTTTGTTTCATTACTGAAACTATCTGTTTTAAACTCTCTTCATTAGGAATATAATCATATAATACTAATCCCATTCCTTCATCATATATCATTTGACCTGCACCTTGTAAGTATAGTTGTTGCATATTTATTAAATTTCCTTCAGTACTAGTCTTAAATAAATTCTTTGCAATGTCATAAAATGATAATATTTGTTTAGTAGTAAAGTTTGTATCCATATTTTTACTTATTGTATCTAATATCGTTAACATCTGATTAGCACTTTTTACACTCTTTAATTTATTTAATATTCCTTGAACCACTAATTGTTGATTTACTCCACGTTGTAAATCCCCAGTCGTTAATGTTTTTCTATGTCTTGCAAGTGCTAAAGCCTGTTCTCCATTTAATGTTTGTTCTCCTTTTTTAAGACATATTAAATTATTTTGTTTAGTTGATCTTTTAGAGTTAGATTCACAAAAGTCCAAAGGAACATCCACAGTTATTCCATTTAATGCCTCAACCAGTTTTACTACACCTTGAAAGTTTATCTTTACATAATAATCTATATTTATTCCCGTAAAGTTTTCAATTGTTTTAATCATACAACTTTCACCATTCCATGCAGCATGTGTTATCTTATTTTCCTTTTGATTAGCAAAACATGAAATAGGTACATATGTATCTCTTGGAATACTAAGGATAGTAGCATTTAAAGTCTTTGGATTAAATGTTACCATCATTAAAGCATCACCATTTCCTGTTGCATTCTTAGATAAAGTATCAGCAGTAGAATCTATACCCATGACTAACATAGTAAAAGGTTTATCTATCTTATCAGTGGTATTAAGATTTAACATATCATCTCCAGTATATTTAGCAATCTCTTCCTTAGATAATGTCTTTTCCTTCTCATAAATTATCTTAGTATCAGTTTCTATATTCTTATATGTTGATTTAAACATACTGGGATAATTCTTTCCTATTATCATTGCATCTATTTTTTTATTATATAAATCCTTTACTAAAGTTGATAGATCCTCATATTCTACAACAGTATTAGTTTCTTTTAAATTTTGTTCCTTTATTATTTCAAGTCCTATTATATAACCATCTATAGAAGTTTCATCTGTAACTATACCTATTTTTTTATCTTTTAAATCCTTTTCAGAAGTTAATTTTGATTCCTTTTTAGTAGCAATAACAGAAGTATAAGTTATTTTATTTTTATTCATACTATCTAAAGAGTTATATGTCTTTGTAATAAGAAATCCTGCTAGAACTTGTGAAAATATTAGTATTATATTTATTATTATACATATAGTTTTTTGTGATTTCTTTCCACCCTTCCATAACTTTCTTGATACTAGAATAAGTAAAAGATTTATTAATATTAATATAAATATTCCAAAGTATCTAATTGTATTTTCTATTCCACTTATTCTATATATTGAAAAACATAAGAATAGGGAAGAGAGCATAGTTATTATGCTTACTATGTTTATTACTATTTTTTTTGGACTTATTTTTCTTTTTTGATTCGCCTCATTCACATTTATAGCCTCCTTATGATAGTAATATTATATAATATATATTATAAGATATCAAGAAAAAAGATGGTGTTTTCCATCTTTAATCATTGTCTGGTATTACAGGATTATTATCTGTTATTTTAACAGTTGTTTGAGCTTTACTAGTTTCTCCGTCATATTTTATTGTATATGTTATTATATATGTATTTTCAGAAGATGTATCTATAGATGAAACTACACTTCCGCTTTTATCTGTTATTGTAGTTGTTACAGTAGCAGAAGATGTCACATCCACACCATTTTCTGTTACTCTAAATGGTTTTGATGATGGAGAGTAGGAATCTCCAACATTTAAATTTACTTGTGAATCTACTAATGTATCTATATCTATTTTTTGACTTAAACTCTTACTTACTCCAGAACTTTGATTTGCAGAACTCTTCTTATATGTTGTTTTAACTGTATATGTTCCAAATGGATTTGCACCAGAGTAAGTATATGAAGTACTAGTTGTAAATCCTAGTAATTGTCCATTTAGATAAACATTGTATCCAAATTCTCCTAAAGAATCATCACCATCACTTGGTTTCTTAACAGCTCCCCAAGAAATTTCAACAACTCCTCCAGAATATTCAACTGATAATCCTGATGGATTAGGTAATACATTATATTTAGTTGATGTCTTCTTTGGAGCATGACCTCGCTTAAATAACTCAGTAGTAGTCATACTACTTGGAGTATAAGCACTAGCAAGTTCTTCCGTTCCTTTTACTACTTTTGCTCTTACTACAGTAGATGGTTTTGTCCATTTTGCACCAGTACTATCAAATACAGCTTTAGCACACGCAACATATAAATTATTCTTATGATAATACATTTGTGACATCGTTAAATAAACACCTTTTTTATTTTCAACATATCCTGTCCACATAGCTAAACTTATATTCGGAGTATATCCTACTAACCAACCATCTGGTGCTGCATCTGATGAATAACCAAACTTTCTTGCAGTAGCATCATCATAATTTGTTGTTCCAGTTTTCATTGCAAATTGATCAGATGTTAGAGTAGGGATACTATTTCTTCCAGGAACATCTCTTAATACATCTGTAACCATATATGCAGTAGCCTCACTCATAACTCTTTCACCCTCAGATTTAAAAGTTATTTTCTCATCAGAATCTCTAAGTATTATCTTATTTACTGAATATGGTTCATAATATGTTCCACCATTTGAGAATGCTGCATAAGCACCAGCCATTTGAAGAGGAGAAGCACCATTAAACGCACCAAGAGCATGAGCTTCATGGATATAACCAGTTGAATCAACTTCAGGTTTTATTCCTAAACTTGTTACAAATTTTTTTATTTTTTCATTATCTACTGCTTGAAATGCTTCAACAGCTGGAACATTTCTTGAATCAGATAAAGCATACCTAAGTGATATATTTCCTCTATAAGCACCATCATAGTTTACTATTCTCTGATTAGTACCAGTATATGTTATAGGTTTATCATTAAAAATATGTGCAGTCGAATAATTTTCGTATTCAATTGCAGGACCATAATCAAATAACGGTTTCGCAGTAGAACCAATCTGTCTTGATATATCAGTAGCATAACTAAATGTTCTTTCACCAGTTCTATTTCTACCAGCTCCAACAGCAATTATCTTTCCAGTATCACTATCGACTGCAACAGCACCACCTTGAATAGTCTTGTTAATCCATCTATATGATTTTCCAGAAAACACTTTATTTAATTGTTCTTGTTTCTTAGTATCCATATTTGTATAAATTTGCATTGGTACAACATATGGATCCATTCCAGTCTTATTGACTATCTCATTTACCACTAAATCAATATATCCCTGATAAATACTATTATTAGTAGTCTTTGTACTTACAAGTAAATCTTTTACTTTCATACTTTCTGCAACTTCTTTTTCTTGTTCAGTTATATAACCATGTCTAACCATAAGCGAAAGAACAGTAGACCTTCTTTGTGTCGCAGCATCTGGATCTGCAAAAGGATCATAAGCACCAGGAGCTTGGAAAAGCCCAGCTATCAAAGAAGCTTCCGCTAAATTTAGTTGTTTAGCATGTTTACCAAAATATGTTTGTGCAGCTTGCTCAACACCATACGAATTACTTCCCAAGAAAGGTTCATTAACATAATATTCAATTATCTCTTGTTTAGTAAAAGCCCTTTCTATCTTAAACACAGATAAATAAATATCAGTAAACTTTCTAATTATACCTTGAAGACCACTTGCTTCCCTAGAAGTAAAGTTATTCTTCGCAACTTGCATTGTTAAAGTAGAACCACCACCAGCATCACTAGCCCCAGCAAGCTGTCCTAAAACAGCCTTAGTAAATCTTGGAGCATCAAGTCCATTATGTTGAAAAAATCTAGAATCTTCAGTAGCAACTATCGCATCAACCAAAACATTAGGAAGTTCATCATATTCAAGTTTTTCCCTCTTCTCATTACCTAGTGTTGCAATAGTTTCATTCTTATTATCATAGATTATTGTAGTTTCATTCCTATCAAGTTTCTCAACATCAAATGATGGCGAAGAAATTATTATCACTATAAAGAAAACAATAAAAGCAAGAATTCCAATTATACCAATCAAAAGAATTATTAAAAATATATTCTTAGCCCTTTTTCTCTTCTTAGTCCCTATAGGATACCTATCTATTGTTCTTACAAGCCATATCATTAAAAGATAAAGCACAGTAAATGCTAAAGCAACTAATAGACCAAATATCATATATCCCAGTACAAAGAAAAGCAATGTAGTTATAATTATAAAACCAATCATTATTTTAGACGTTTTCTTAGGTCTTGCCTCTGCCTTGCTCATATTACTAGGTTGCTTCTTCTTAAGTTTAATTTTCTTTAATTTCATAAGATACCTCCATATTTATCAATTATTTCTATATAATCTACTCTTGGTGATAATTTATCTTTTATTAAATAACCATACTTTTTAAAATACTCAAGTGGCACTGATTTTCTATCTTCATTTTCTATAAAATCAATAAAATCCTTTCCAAATAAAAGATAAGTTTCATTTTTTAAAGCAAATCTTACTATTAAAAAACATATTCCATGATGTTTTATCACTCTTTTTAAATGTTCAATCTGGTGATCATGAATATTTCTTAAAGGAAAAGAAGTATTTTTCGTCTCTTTAGCCTCAAAATCAATATATTTACCCTTATATAAACCATTATAATCAGTAGTAGAAGGCTTCTCAAAAAAAGCATTTACTATCTTTTCATTAACCTGTTTTACAACCTTAACAGGAGTAGGTTTCTTGTATATTATTGCAACATCATGCTCCAAGTAGTACCTATTAGAATCATTTATCTCACTCTCTAAAGTCATTCCCCTGTTTCCATAGTTAATGAAACTTTTACTTTTGGTTATATTATTAGGATATTTTATCAAATTGCATCACCATATTAAAATTATACTATATTTGTTATGTTTTTTCTATCTTTTTTTATATATTTTTGTCGAATTTAAGACAAGATTTACAGTTTATATTATAATTATAATGAAAGGTGTGATTTTCATGAACAGAGATGACTTAACTTATATTTTAAATAATATGTTAGGAGAATGTAGATATGTTCAATTTAAAACAAGTACCTGTTTTATCCTAAATAAACAATAATTATTGTCTTTTTAACATTTTTTGTTTATAATTATTTTAATTCAAGGAGGGATAATATGTGTGGAATAGTAGGCTATGCAGGATATAGAAACTCTATAGACGTCTTACTAAAAGGACTTAGCAACCTAGAATATAGAGGATATGATTCCGCAGGAATAGCATATTTCAAAAACAATAATATAGAAATAGTAAAAAAAGAAGGAAAACTAAAAAATCTAAAAGAAGAACTAAAAAACAAAGAAATACATTCAATTGGAATAGGACATACCAGATGGGCAACTCATGGTGCTGCAACAAGTACAAATGCTCATCCCCATAGAGTAGGGAAAGTAACACTAGTCCATAATGGAATAATAGAAAACTACGTAAAACTAAGAGAAGAACTAACAAAACAAGGATACAGTTTTAAAACCTCAACAGATACAGAAGTAGCATGTTGTCTATTTGATAGTATCTATAAAGAATGTAAAGATAAACTCTTATGTATGAAAAAAGTAAGCGAAAAAGTAAAAGGTTCTTACGCATTTGCAGCTTTATTTGATGATGATATAGATAATATCTATGTCATGAGATGTGATAGTCCTCTTATAGTAGCACTAGGAAATAATGAAAATTTTATAGCATCAGATGTACCAGCAATACTAGAATTCACTAAAAAATATATCCTAATAGATAAAGGCGAGTATGGTATCGTAAACAAAGACAAAGTAACCATCTATAATAAAGATCTAAAAGAAATAACAAAAGAAATTCTTACCTACGATGGTACCATAGAAAGTGCCAAAAAAAATGGATTTGAACACTTCATGATCAAAGAAATAAATGACGAACCAAGCACCCTTACTTACACCTATGAACAATTCTTCAAAAATAATATAAAAGAACTCATGAAAAACATGCCAGACTTTTCTAAATACAAAAACATAGACATAATAGGATGTGGAAGTGCTTATCACGCAGGACTAATTGGTAAAAGCTTCCTAGAAGAATATGCAGAAATACCAACAAGTGTCTATCTAGCAAGCGAATATCGTTATTCAAAGACCTTTAGTGATAACAAAACCCTTACAATTCTAATTTCTCAATCAGGGGAAACCGCAGACACTCTAGCAGCACTAAGAAAAGCAAAACAAAACAATATAGATACATTAGGAATTATTAATACAGTAGGATCATCAATCGCAAGAGAAGCCCTAAATGTATTCTATATAAAAGTAGGCTGTGAAGTATCAGTAGCAACAACAAAAGCTTATTCAGCACAAGTACTAATCCTTATGTTAATAGCACTCTCTATTGCAAGCAAAAAAGGTACCATAAACGAAGAAACCGCTAATAAATACCTAAATGATATAAAAAAAATTCCAAGTCTAATAACAAAAGAAATAAATAACAAAGACACATACTATAAAATAGCAAATCTAATCTATAACAAAAACGACGTATTCTTCCTAGGAAGAGGAATAGATTACTATCTATGTATGGAAGCATCATTAAAACTAAAAGAAATATCATATATCCATAGCGAAAGCTATGCAGCAGGAGAACTAAAACACGGAACAATTTCATTAATTAGCGAAGGAACCCCAGTAATAGGACTAGTCACAAACCACGATCTTGCAATGAAAAGCATAAGCAACATAAAAGAAGTAAAAGCAAGAGGAGCATTCGTCATATTTGTTACCCTAGATAGTATCTATGAAGAATATAAAAACGACGACTTTTATGACGAAGTTATCACAGTAGAAGACATCTCATCCTTTACTTCACCACTTCTTGTTATGACAATTTTCCAACTATTTGCCTATAAAGTAGCATATCTAAGAGGAGAAGCCATAGATAAACCAAGAAACTTAGCTAAGTCAGTAACTGTAGAATAGTTATTGACTTTTTTCATTTGCTGTTATATATTTGTTGTAACAGAGGTGAAACAAATGAATATAAAACTAAATAACAACAGTGGCATTCCCATCTATGAACAAATAAAAGATCAAATAAAAGAATATGTTGCAAGTGGTACATTAAATAGTAAAGATCCACTTCCTTCCATAAGAGCCTTATCAAATCAAATTGGTATAAGCGTAATGACAGTAAAAAAAGCCTATGACGAACTCCTAGACGAAGGAGTAATCATAACAATACCAGGAAAAGGTAGTTACATTAACCTAGATAGTGTTAAAATCATTAGAGAAAGCATGATAGATAAAATAGAACTCCTTCTAGGAGAAGCCATAGACATAGCAAAAAGTCTTAATATAACAAAAGAAGAACTACTAAAACACTACTTAAAACTAGAACAAACAAAAAGAGGAAATTAATAAGGAGAAAATATGTCAAAAAAAAGAAACGATTACCTAAACTGGGATGAATACTTTATGGCCATTGCCAAACTATCATCAATGAGAAGTAAAGACCCATCAACACAAGTCGGAGCATGTATAGTAAGTGATAACAACAGAATCCTATCAATAGGATATAATGGTGCACCAAATGGTTTCCATGACGATATATTTCCATGGGGAAAAGAAGGAAATAATCTAGAAACAAAATATATGTATGTCGTACACGCAGAAAGAAATGCCATTTTAAACTACAGAGGTTCCCGAAAAGACCTAGAAGAAGCAAGAATATACGTAGATCTATTTCCATGCAATGAATGTGCAAAAGAAATAATCCAATCAGGTATAAAAGAAGTAGTATACCTAAGTGATAAATATCATGATCAAGAAAACACAGTAGCATCAAGAAAACTATTCGATGCATGTGGTGTTAAATATAGAAAAATTGAAATAAGTTCCATAAAAGAAATAAATATTAGTTTAAAAGACTAATTTTTTTCATATGAACAGGAAAAATGTGAAAATCAGTACCCAAAGCAACAGGAATTTTGTGATTTTTATTTATTTTAAGAATTAAAAAACCACAAAAATCTCCAAACATATCCAAATAATATATTTGTAAACATCTATAATTTTAAACTCCTAAATTATATTTTTTTCTTGTGTTTTAATCCAAATAATAGTATTATTTATACTAGAGATAGTAAAAATATATAAAGGAGTAGGTTATGGATAATAATAAAAAGAAAAGTAATAAATTAAAGATAGTTACTTTAATATTAATGATTTTACTTGTTTTAACAGGAACAAGTTATGCAATTATTACATGGAGTTATGAAGGAAAAACAGATAATTTACTAAGTACCCCAGATATTTCATTTAGATTCCTAGAATCTAATAAAGAAGTAATAGGAATAGAAAACGGAGTACCTATGACAGATGAACAAGGTATGAATCAAACTGGAACAGGTAACGTATTTGACTTTGAAGTAAAGTCAAAATTTAATGCTAATACTGACGTAAAATATACAGTTAGTCTAGAAAAACTAACCATCGATAGTGGTAAAACCCAAATCCCAGAAGATGAAATAAAAATATATGTCGAAGACTTCGAAGGAAAAACAGTCCTAAAACCAACAAAAATAAGTGAACTAGATAACTACAATCTATTTATAAAAACAGATAGACATAGTAAAGATAATGAAGAAATAAGTTCAAAATACAGACTAAAAGTATGGTTAGATGAAAGTGTAGACGTTTTTACAAACCAAAACAGACAATATAAATTCAAAATAAACGTAGGAACAACAGAACAAGAACAAAACTCAAATCAAACATATAACCTAGTTTATAATCTAAACGGAGGAACAGGTAACATAAGTAGTACCTCATTCAAAGTAGGAGATAAAGTAACAATAACAAGCACAGTTCCAACAAAAGAAGGTTACAAATTCCTAGGATGGAGTACAAATAAAAATAACAGTAATGCAGAATATACAAGTGGAGAACAAGTTTCATTAACAAATGCTTATAACAACACCGTAACACTTTATGCAATATGGCAATCTAATGCATATACAGTAAAATACGATAGCAATAGTGGTACAGGAACAATGACAGATAGTTCATTTAAATATGGAGAATCTAAAAAATTAACAAAAAATACATTCACAAAAGAAGGATATACGTTCCTAGGCTGGAATACAGATAAAACAAAACAAGAAGCACTTTATACAGATGAACAAGTAGTTAGTAATCTAATAAAATCTGGTAATTCAGTAACACTTTATGCAATATGGAAAGCAAATACATATACAGTAAAATATAATAATAACGGTGGAAACGGTAATATAGAAAATACCACATTCACTTATGGAGAATCAAAAAAATTAACAAAAAATACATTCACAAAAACAGGATATACATTCCTAGGATGGAACACAGATAAAGAAGCAACAACAGCACTTTACACAGACGAAAAACAAGTAAGCAACCTAACAAAAGAAAATAACAAAATAATCACTCTATATGCAATATGGAAAGCTAACACATATATAGTAAAATACGATAACAATGGCGGAGTAGGAGCAATAAGTAACAGTACATTTACCTATAATCAAACCAAAAGCTTAACAAAAAACACATTCACAAAAGAAGGCTATAAGTTCCTAGGATGGAACACAGATAAATATTCAACAAAAGCCCTATACACAGATGAACAACAAGTAAGTAACCTAACCATAAAAAATAATGATACCATCACCTTATACGCAATATGGGAAGAAATAACTTATACAGTCAAATATAATGCAAATGGTGGAGCAATTAAAGATGTACAAAGTATAGAACCTGATGTTGATTATTACCCAGGAGGGGGTAGTTTAATTGAAACTGGAGAAAGTTGGACAAAAGAAGGAGATGTATATAAAAGTAGAGATTTTACAACAGCTCTAGATTCACTTTTGTTTTCTCCTATAACAGTAGAAAAAGCTAGTGTATTATCTCTGGATGTAGTAGTTTCACAAAAAGAAGAAAATATGATTATGGTAGGCATTTTGTCATCAGACTTTGAAAATATTCTAGAAAGAAAAATGATCTCTGGTACTCCTGGTTTAACTGATGAATCTAACCTGCCATATCAAACTATTGAGTTTTCTTTAGAACCAGGTTCTTATATTCTAGGATTTGAGACTGCTAATTATAATCCTTCAGAAGGATTGAACAGAGCTTATGTAAAAAATATAAAAATAACAAGTTCATCTGATAAAACAATGGAAGATTCTGTATTTAAAGGTCCTAGTAAATTATCTAAAAACTTATATCAAAGAGATCATTATATCTTTAAAGGATGGAGTTTAGATCAAAACGCAATAAGTGCAACATATCAAGATGAACAACAAGTAAGCAGCTTAGCAACAAAAGAAAACGATACAGTTAATTTATATGCAATATGGGAAAAAGAAAAATACAATGTAAATGTAGTAGTACAAAATGGAACAGTAGATACTGCAAGTAAACAAATTCCCTATAATGAAAATGGAACATTTAATTTAACTTCTAATATAGAGGGTGCTATAGGATCGTTCAAATGTACAAATAATCAAGGTGGGTACATAGAAAATAATGTATTTACACTAACAAACATAAGTGCTGATACAACATGTACAGTAAAATTCGCTACTACATGGACTACTCTGTTTTCTGATGGAACATTTATAATAAATGAAAATGCAAAAAATAGAAACGCCAATTTATCAACACATGGAACTGTTTTGGAAGAATATGATGCATGGAGTGAAAGTAATGCATATGTTATGAATGATACTAATCAACCATGGTATACAAAAATGTATATGATAAAAGGTGTAGAAATAGATGATACAATTGTACCTATTTCAACAGCTTATTGGTTTGATGATGCTACCAATATGGCTGGTGGAGATTTTCATAATTTACGAGCAGAAGAATTAACTGATATGAGTTTTATGTTTTATAATACTGGTTCTGATGTCGAATCATTTCAGTTGACAGGAATGGAAAACTGGGTTACATCAAATGTAACCGATATGAGTTCTATGTTCGCTTATACAGGATATAATGCCACAACATGGAATATAGGAGACCTCTCAAACTGGAATACCTCAAGTGTAACAGGTATGAATTCTATGTTTTCTTATGCAGACTATAAAGCCACAACCTTTAATTTGGATTTATCAAGTTGGGACACCTCAAAAGCAACTGATATGAGCCATATGTTTGAATATGCAGGCCATAATGCCACCACTTGGACTGTTAAAATACCAAGTAAAACAGGTAGTTTAACCAATACAACTTCTAAATGGTATGGCTCATCATCAAGTGTATATGCTGAACCACTATCAGGTAAATCCTTCACTTTAGCCTAAAAAACACCATTTTCAAGTTGACAATTACATAAAAAGGCTTTAAACTATGTTTAAAGGCAAAGAAGAGGACATGGTAAATAAACTATTATCAAAGAGAGTTAGTGTTTGGTGTAAACTAATATAATATTTATTTATTACTACCTATGAGCTGATCTAGAAATAGATATCCGGGTTATTTCCGTTACTGATGAAAGTTATAAGGTAGGATGGTACCGCGTCTTAACGCTCCTTTTTAGGAGCTTTTTATTTTGTAGGAGGTTTTATAATGGCTGAAGTAAAAAATTTTAAAGAATATATATCTTATTATATTTCTATTGATGATTACTTCCATATGTTTTATAATTTTAAGAAAGGAACATTTCTAAACATGACACATGGTAATATGAAAAGAATGTTTCCCTTTATTGAAATAATCTCAAGTGATAGAGTCACTCGTGAAGATATCTTAAGAGGCTCTGTTCTTCTAGTAAGAGACGAATCCCATAATATTATGGCTTATTCAAATCCCTTTGTTCTAGAAGATATAAATTCTTGTATGGATAAAATCTTAGAAAACGATCAAGTATCTTGTGAAAGTCCTTTACCACAAGAAGAAGACTTCGATGAGTCCACGATCTGTGATATGAATAGATATGAACTTGCATCTTTTAAAAAAAAATTACTTAATAACCATGATTATAAAACTGCAAGAGCAGTATCAAAAGAATTATACTTTAAAAGTAGACAAGAACATGGCACCAAAAAAAGTAAAATTAGAAAATTATTAAAAAAAGAAAATAGAGAGGAATGATTATATGATAAATATTAAAAATGATGAAAAACTAAACGTACTTAACCATAGCTGTGCCCATTTACTTGCACATGCAATTAAACATTTATATCCAGATGCTAAGTTTTGGGTAGGACCTGTTATTGATACAGGATTCTATTATGATATGGATTTAGGAGAAGCCGTAATAAGTGAATTTGACTTTCCTGCTATTGAAGCAGAAATGAAAAAAATCGTAAAAAGTGGCAAAAGAATATATCGTGAAGAAATCTCAAGAGAAGAAGCCCTTGAAAGATTTAAAGACGATCCTTATAAAATAGATTTAATAAACGAAATGGATAAAGACGCAGTAATATCTTGTTACACTCAAGGAGACTTTACAGATCTTTGCCGTGGCCCTCACGTAGATAACGTAAAACTTCTTAAAAACTTTAGTCTACTTAAAGTAAGCGGAGCATATTACAAAGGAGACTCTAAAAAACAAGTACTTCAAAGAATATATGGAGTATGTCTTGATACAAAACCACATCTAGAAAAATACCTAAAAGAACTAGAAGAAGCAAAAGAAAGAGATCATCGTAAAATCGGTAAAAATCTAGGAATCTTCATGACAGACGATCTAGTAGGACGAGGTCTTCCTATGTTCTTACCTAATGGTTATATTATCTGGGAAGAACTAGAAAACTACATCAAAGGAAA
>OIYG01001999.1_pt1 | contig 13972 bp, 13 predicted proteins | sample 1587861 | NCBI WGS metagenome assembly OIYG01 (sample SAMN03283272) | human gut metagenome | biome: human-associated habitat; material: feces | host: Homo sapiens | place: Peru | collected 2012 | reverse complement strand
ATATGCAAGCAATAAGAGAAAATGGATTATGCCCATTACATAGAAGAAGTTTTGTAAAAAATATTATATAAAATGTGCAATATTTTGTAACAAAAGAATGGAGATTAACAATGAATATATTAGATATAATTGCTAAAAAAAGAGACAATAAAAAATTGTCTAAGGAAGAAATAGATTTTTTTGTAAAAGAATATACTAATAATACTATAGCAGATTATCAAGCAGCTGCATTAATAATGGCGATTTATATAAATAAATTAGATGAAGAAGAAACTACCAACTTAACATTAGCAATGGCACATTCAGGAGATGTATTAGATTTATCAGAAATAGGAACGGTGGTAGATAAACACAGCACAGGCGGTGTAGGAGACAAAGTCACGTTAATTTTGGCGCCAATAATTGCATCACTAGGAATTCCTGTTGCTAAAATGTCAGGAAGAGGACTAGGATTTACAGGTGGCACAGTTGATAAATTAGAATCAATACCAGGATATACAACGAATGTTGATATAGAGACTTTTAAACGCAATGTAAAAAAAATAGGAATTAGTCTAATAGGACAAACCTTAAACTTGGCACCAGCAGATAAAAAAATATATGCTTTAAGAGACACCATATGTTGTGTTGAAAATATGTCATTAATAGCATCTAGCATAATGAGCAAAAAAATAGCGGCAGGAGCAAACAAGGTTGTACTAGATGTAACCTGTGGTAGTGGAGCATTTATGAAAAATGAGGGAGATGCAATTAAACTATCAACAATAATGAAAAAAATAGGCGAACTAGCAGATAAAGAAACAGTATGTGTAATAACAAATATGGACGAACCACTTGGAAAAAACGTAGGCAATACATTGGAAATATTAGAAGTAATAGAAGCACTTAGAGGAAAGATGGAAGAAGACGTAAAACAAGTTGTGCTAGAGCTTGGAGCTCATATGATAAAATTAGCAGGAAAAGGAAATAGCATAGAAGAAAATAAGAAGAAAATGTTGGAGAACATTCAAAATGGAAAAGCATTAGAAAAGTTTAAACAATTAATTCAAAATCAAAATGGCGATGTTTTATATATAGACGAGCCAGAAAAATTTGAAAAATCAAAATATGTAATTTCTGTAATATGTGAAAAAGATGGATATATAACAAGTATTGATGCAGAACAAATAGGCAGATTATCAGTATTTTTAGGAGCAGGACGTATAAAAAAAGAAGATGAAATAGACAAAACAGTTGGAATAGTGTTGGAGAAAAAAGTTGGAGATAAAGTATATACAGGAGATGTAATAGCATATATACATGCCAATGACAAAGAAAAGGCAAACGAAGCAGTGGAGCGAATAAAAAAAATATATAAAATAGAAAACAAAATTCCAGAAATTAAAAAAACAATAATAAAAATTATTTAAACAAAAGGTCGCTGTCATATAGCGACCTTTAAACATATAATTAATTATAAATCAATTCCAATATTACCAGAACTATTAAACTTATTAGAAAACTTAGAAAATTCTTCCTGATTTAAAAATCTATTTAAATTTTTTAAAGTTATTCCAGTATTTGCAGAAATACACTCAATAGAATCATAATTAGAGTTGACATCAAAATAATTTTTTAATTTTGCAATTTCATTAAAATCCTTTGGCTGACAATTAGGGCAAACATTACCTTCACTAGAATAAAAACAACCACAACGACAACATTTATTTAAATTCATAATTAATACTCCTTCTAAAATAATTTAGATTATTTTATCACAAAATGTCAAAAATATAAATAGGAAATTAAAAAAATTACGTTGTTAATTATTAGTAAATAAATTTTAAAAGATGAATTAATTGAATTGACAAATAATGTAAGAAAATGTATAATCGGAATATTAATGTAAGAAGAACAACTAGTTTTTGTACAATTAAACAAAGACTAGTTGTATTTTTGAGAAAAAATTAAGAAAGAAGAAGATGTATGGAGGAATATATAACAATAATAGGCGGAGGACTAGCAGGCTCAGAGGCAGCTTATCAGATAGCAAAAAGAGGAATAAATGTAAAGTTGTACGAAATGAAACCACATAATTTTTCACCAGCACACAACAATAGTAACCTAGCAGAGATAGTATGTAGCAATTCATTTAAATCAAATTTAATAACAAATGCGTGTGGCTTGTTAAAAGAGGAATTAAGAAGATTAGATTCATTGCTTATAAAAATTGCAGATAAAGTAAATGTCCCAGCAGGACAAGCACTAGCAGTTGATAGAGAAAAATTTGCAGAAGAAGTAACAAAACAATTAAAACAATATAAAAATATAGAAATAATAAGACAAGAAATTGGAAAAGAAATATCATTAAAAAAAATAGCGAAAAACGGACTTGTGATTATTGCAACAGGACCACTTACTTCAGATGCTTTATCAAAAGAAATAAAAGAAATAACAGGGGAAAAAGGGCTACATTTTTATGATGCAGCAGCACCTATAATAGAAAAAAACTCTATAAATATGAATATAGCATTCTGGGGAGACAGATATAAGCAAGAACGAGGAAAAGAAGAGACAATTGAAGATTGGAAAAAAAGAATAGAGCAGGAGCAAGAAAATAATTATATAAATTTGCCAATGAATAAAGAAGAATATGAGATTTTTTGTAATGAATTAATAAATGCAGAGATAGTAGAACTTCACAACTTTGAGAAAAAAGAAATATTTGAAGGATGTATGCCGATAGAAGTAATGGCAAAAAGAGGAATAGATACACTAAGATTTGGACCACTTAAACCAGTAGGCTTTACAGATTTAAGAACAGGGAAAAGGCCGTATGCAATAGTACAACTTAGACAAGATAACACAGAAGGAAACTTATTTAACATAGTTGGTTTTCAAACAAACTTAAAGTTTGGCGAACAAAAAAGGGTAATTAGTTTAATTCCGGGACTAGAAAATGCAGAATTTGTTAAATATGGAGTTATGCATAGAAACACATTTATTAATTCTCCGGAATTATTAGATAATACATATAATCTAAAAAAAGACCCTAACATATATTTTGCAGGACAAATAACAGGAGTAGAAGGATATGTGGAGTCAATAGCATCTGGACTTGTATCAGGAATAAATGCATGCTTAAATTTTAAAAGTGGCAAAATAAAGTGCAAAGCAGAATTTCCAAGCGAAACAGTAATAGGAGCACTAGCAAATTACATATCAACACCAAATAAAAATTTTCAACCAATGAATGCAAACTTTGGAATCTTACCAGAATTGGATGAAAAAATAAGAGATAAAAAAATAAGATATGAAAAAATGGCACAAAGATCATTAAATTCATTGTAAAGGAGCTCTCACGCCCAATAAAACAAAATAATTCAAAACTCTTGCTTTTTGCAAGAGTTTTTGATATAATATTATCTGTTAATTAAAACACACATATGGCTAGTTTAGGAAAAGTGCTTGCTAGTAATAGCAAGTCTTCTTAAATGCTAAAGCTATGTGGAGGAAAAACTAAAAGGAGGAATTAAAAATGGCAGTAGTTGCAATGAAACAATTACTAGAAGCAGGTGTTCACTTTGGACATCAAACAAGAAGATGGGATCCTAAAATGGCTGAATATATTTTTCAAGCTAGAAATGGAATCCACATTATCGACTTACAAAAAACATCTAAAAAATTAGATGAAGCTTACAGCTTTTTAAAACAACAAGCTGAAGAAGGAAAAACAGTTCTATTTGTTGGAACTAAAAAACAAGCTCAAGAATGCATGAAAGAAGCTGCTGAAAAAAGCGGTATGTACTATGTTAACCAAAGATGGTTAGGTGGAACATTAACAAATTTTGATACAATCAGAAAAAGAATTGACAGATTAACACAATTAGAAACTATGCAAGAAGATGGAACATTTGATGTGTTACCTAAAAAAGAAGTTATACTTCTAAAAAAGGAAATGGAAAAACTAGAAAAGAACCTTGGAGGAATTAAAGAAATGAAAGAACTTCCAGGAGTTATGTTTATAGTAGACCCTAAAAAAGAAAGAATAGGAATATTAGAAGCTAAGAAATTAGGAATACCAGTTATTGGTTTAATAGATACAAACTGTAATCCAGAAGACGTAGATTACGCTATTCCAGGAAATGATGATGCTATAAGAGCAGTTAAATTAATAGCAGATTGCATGGCAAATGCAGTTATAGAGGGAAGACAAGGCGAATCTATGGATGTAGAAGTAGTTGAAGAACAAGTAGCAGAAGAAGAACCACAAAGCATGGAAGAAGTTGTAGAAACAGCTGAAGAAAACTAATTAAATAAATCTAAAAAGCGAAAGGAGATAAACAACTATGATAACAGCAAACCAAGTTAAAGAATTAAGAGAAAAAACTGGCGCAGGAATGATGGACTGTAAAAAAGTTTTAGCAGAAACTAATGGAGACGAAGAAAAGGCAATTGAACTTTTAAGAGAAAGAGGAATTGCTAAAGCTGCTAAAAAATCAGATAGAATTGCAGCAGAAGGTTTAGTTACTACTTATGTTTCAGAAGATAAAAAAATAGGGGCAGTAGTAGAAGTAAATGCAGAAACAGACTTTGTTGCTAAAAACGAAGAATTTAGAAGTTTTGTAGCAGATGTTGCAAGACAAGTAGTTGAAAAAAATCCAGCAACAGTAGAGGAATTATTAGAACAACCATCTATATCAGAAGAAGGCAAAACAGTTGGAGAAGTTTTAACAGGAAAAATTGCTACAATAGGTGAAAACATGTCTATTAGAAGATTCGAAAGATTTGAAACAACAGGTTTAGTAGAAAGCTATATACATGGAGATGGAAAAATAGGAGTTCTAGTAGAAATAGAAGGTGGAAATAGCCAATTTGCAAAGGATATATGTATGCAAATTGCAGCTGCAAAACCAGAATATTTAGATAGAGATTCTGTTCCATCAGACAGATTACAAAAGGAAATGGAAATATTAAAAGCTCAAGCCATGAATGAAGGAAAACCAGCAGAAATAGCAGAAAAAATGGTTCAAGGTAGAATTGGAAAATTCTACGGAGAAATATGCTTAGTAGAGCAAGAATTTGTTAAAAATCCAGATATAAAAATATCTAAACTAGCAGAAGAAAACAATGCTAAAATAATTAGATTTGCAAGATTTGAAAAAGGTGAAGGCTTACAAAAAAGAGAAGAAAACTTTGCAGAAGAAGTTGCAAAACAAATAAATAATTAATTAATATAAAAAATACCTCTTATGGGGTATTTTTTTATGCTTTTTTTATTGTAATTGTGTTACCTTCTTTGATATAATTGAAGAGTAAAAATAAAAAAGAGGGTGATTAAATGTTATTAAAAATTATTACATTTAATGTTGCACACGGAAGAGGAACAGACAATAAAGTAGATATAGAAAGACAGGCTAATTTAATAAAAGAATACAAACCAGATATAATATTTTTACAAGAAGTAGATATGTACACAAAAAGGGCGGGAGAAATGAACCAAATTAGAGAATTTGCAAAAAAAGTTGGGTTATATTACTGTTCAATGGAAAGCAATATAACACTAGAGGATGGATACTATGGTGACGGAATAATAAGCAAATTTCTAATATCTTTTTCGGCAAATTATTTAATGCCATTAACAGACACAAAACATGAACAAAGAGGAATATTATATAACAGAATATCATTAGGAACTACAAAACTGAATTTATTTTCAGTACATTTATCAACATATGAAGACGAGAGAATATTAGCTGCAAAAGAATTGTGCAGAATCATAAGCAAAATAGATCCAAGTGAAATAATAATAGTAGGCGGAGACTTTAACGTAGGAGTAACGAGATTGGGCAAGGGGAAGTATATATTTGAAGAAAAAGAGAGCTATGAAGAATATGAAATATTAAATAGAAAATTGGATAAAATAAACAATATAGAAGACACATGGTTTTCTGAACTCGGACAAGGCTGTATAGACACAATTTTTTACTCAAGAAATATAGAATTAATAAAATTTGAAACAATAGATGCCAAAGGAACATCAGACCATAGTGCAATATATACAGAGTTTAACATATAACTGGAGGTTATACATGAAAAAAATAAAAAGAATTTACGTCATAGCTATTGTATCAATAATTATATTTGCATTTTCAATTACACCAATTACATTTCAAAATGACACATATTATACAATTGCTATAGGTAAGCACATATTAGAAAACGGAATAGATATGCAAGATCCATTTTCTTGGCATGAAAACTTGCCATACACGTATCCACATTGGGCATATGATACAGGAACATATATAATATATAACTTAGGAGAAAACATAGGAATAGGAGGTTTTACGGCGGTATATATAGCAACGGTTGTTTTAAGTGTTATATTAGGCATAGTGATATATTTAGTCAATTCAAAATTATCCAAAAACAACATAATATCATTTTTAGTAACACTTGGAGTGCTATATTTATTAAAAAATTATATTGCAGCTAGAGCTCAACTAGTAACATTTATATTGTTTGCTTTAACGATTTTATTTATAGAAAATTATATAGAAACAAATAAAAGGATATTTTTGTTTGGATTACTAGCAATTTCTACTCTTATAGCAAACATACATGTTGCAGTATGGCCATTTTACTTTGTTTTATTTTTGCCATATATAGCAGAATACATTATGGCGTCAATAATAGAATCAGACTTATTTTATAAAATGCAAGTTAGGAGATTTAAAGGCAAAATTGAAAAGTTTTATAAAAGTGGAAAAGAAAATCAGGCTATTGAACTTGAAGTACAGTTAGAAAAGATAAAAGAAAATCATCTAAAAGTATTAGAAAAGGAAAGAGAAAGAAGAAAAAATCCATATAAAATTAAAATAAAAAAAGAAACAGCAACAAAAGGTTTAATTGTTATATTATTTATATCTGTTTTTACGGGATTATTAACACCACTTGGTACAACACCATATACTTACTTAGTAAAAACAATGCAGGGGAATACTACTAACAATATTAGCGAGCACTTACCATTAACATTAATAAATAATATTCCAATTATGGTTGTTTTAGTAATGTTTCTAGTTATATTAATTTTTACAGATACAAAAATTAAATTAAGAGATTTATTTATGCTTTCAGGATTGGTACTATTAGCATTTATGACAAGAAGGCAAACATCTTTATTGGTGCTTATAGGCTCATTTATATTTTCAAAACTTGTTGCAAGTATGTTTGAAAAATATGCTCCAGAAGCAAAAAATGAACTGTTGAGTACACTAAATAATAAAAAAGTTGATGCAATTGTAATATTATTAGTGATAATAATGAGTTTGGGAATGTATAGTGGAAAAATAGGAAATAGTTTTGTAAGTAAAAAGAACTATCCTGTAGAAGCAACAGAATGGATTTTACAAAACCTTGATGTAAAAAATATAAAGTTGTTTAATGAATATAATTATGGAAGCTATTTGTTATACAAAGGAGTTCCTGTATTTATAGATTCTAGGGCAGATTTATATGCACCAGAATTTAATGGAAAACGCGCAGAAAACGGAGAATACGACGGTAGAGATATATTCACAGATTTCATCAAAACATCAAGTATGGAGAGATATTATGAAGATACTTTTGAAAAATATGATATAACTCATATTATATTAAAGAAAAAATCAAAATTAAATACATTTATTTCTAATGATTCTGGATTTTTAGAAATGTATAATGACGATAATTTTGTGGTTTATGAAAGATGCAAATAAAGGAATGGTTATATAAATGAAGAAAAGAGCAATTTTATTGACATTATTAATACTAACATTAATAATATTTGACCAATTAACAAAATGGTTAGTAATAACAAATATTAAAGAAAATTCAATAACTGTAATACAGAACATATTGAATTTTACATATGTAGAGAATAAAGGTGTGGCATTTGGGATTAATTCAAATGGAGGAATTAGTAATATTATAATAAGCATATTTGTAATTATAATAATTATCAGATTTATGGTAAAACAAAGAGAGATGACAAATAAATTTACCAATATTTCGTTAGCATTAATTTTAGCGGGAGGATTTGGAAATTTAATAGATAGAATATTTAGAGGAAGGGTAATTGACTTTATAGATATATCGCCAGTATTTAATTTTCCAACTTTTAATATAGCAGATATATTAGTGGTAATAGGATGGATAGCATTTGCATTAAATATGGCAATATATACAACAAGAGAATTAAAAAACTTAAAAAAGGTAAAATAAAATGAAAAATGTAATAGTAAATGAAAATGATAAGGGAAAAAGATTGGACATTTATATAGCAGAGAATTTTAACGAATTATCTAGAACAATGATAAAAAAATTAATTGAAAGCAACAATATTTTGGTTAATGATAAATCAGAAAAAGTTTCATATAAGGTTCAAGCAAATGATAATATTAGTATAGATGTACCAGAAGCAAAAGAAACTAAATTAAAGGCGCAAGAAATACCATTAGATATAATATATGAAGATAGTGATATAATTGTGGTAAATAAGCCAAAAGGAATGGTTGTTCATCCTGCAAATGGAAATCCAGATGGTACATTAGTAAATGCAATTTTATCGATATGCAAAAACAGTTTGTCTGGTATTGGTGGAGAATTAAGACCTGGTATTGTACATAGATTAGATAAAGATACTTCAGGGCTAATAATAGTGGCAAAAAATGATAAAGCACATATAAATATGAGCGAACAGATAAAAGAAAGAAATGTAAAAAAAACATATATTGCACTTGTAAGAGGGAATGTGCCGGAAGAAGAGGCTACAATTAATATGCCAATAGGAAGAAGTACAAAAGATAGAAAAAAAATGGCAGTAACAAAAAATGGAAAACAAGCTATAACACATTTTAAAGTTTTAAAAAGATATTCTAAATATACACTGTTAGAAATAAAAATAGAAACAGGAAGAACTCACCAAATAAGAGTACATATGGCAGAAATAGGGTATCCAGTAGTGGGTGATGCAGTATATTCAAATGGAAAAAACGAGTTTGGTATAGAAGGACAAATGCTTCATGCATATAAATTGGAATTTATGCATCCAATAACAAATAAGCATATGGAATTAACAGCCCCACTGCCACAGTATTTTGAAGAAATATTAAAAAAATTATAGATAAAAATGAAGGGGAAAAAATGGAACAAATTAGATTACAAAAATTTTTGGCTAATAGTGGTATATGCTCTAGACGAAAGGCAGAGGAATATATTTTAGCAGAAAAAGTTGAAGTGAACGGAAAAACAGTAACAGAATTAGGTACAAAAATAGATATTGAAAAGGATAAGGTTACTTTTGAAGGTAAACCTGTGTCAACAGTAGAAGAAAAAGTATACATTTTATTAAATAAACCAATAGGTTACGTTACAACCGTAAAAGATCAATTTAATAGAGATACAGTACTAGATTTAATAAAAATCAAAGAAAAAATTGTGCCTGTAGGAAGACTAGATATGTATACATCAGGAGCACTAATTTTAAGCAATGATGGAGAATTTATATATAAAGTAACTCACCCAAAATATGAAATAGAAAAAGCATATAATGTTACTCTAAAAGGAAAAATTACAAAAGAAGAAATAGAAATGCTTGAAAAAGGAGTAAAAATAGATGACTATATATCAGGAAAAGCAAAAGTAAAAATATTAAAAATAGACGAGGTAAAAGATATATCTAGAATAGAAATAACAATACATGAAGGAAAAAATAGAGAAGTAAGAAAAATGTGTAATGCAATAGGAAAAAAAGTATTGGCACTACATAGAAGTAGAATAGGAAACATTAATGTAAAAGACTTGAAATTAGGAGAATGGAAGTATTTAAAAAGCGGTCAAATAAAGGAGCTAATAAAGTAGACAAATGTGCTATTTTGTGATAAAATAGCTATATCTAATAAAGAGGGGAATGAGTAGTAATATGGTTAGAGACAATGAAATAAAAGCAACAGTTTCTCCATTTGCAATTAGACCTGGAGAGATAAAAGTATTTGATGGAAAAGATGGTTATGTATCAATGAGCCAAATAGTACAGAGGATAAACTTAGGACATATAAATGAATTACACTTTACTATTTTAGAGATAGTAAACGAATTTGAATTTATTACTTCTAGACAAATATTACAAATGCTAGAAAAAAAGGAAATAGATGTAGGTTCACAAGAGAAATTGAATAATAAATTGGAACAATTAGTAAAGTCAAAAATATTAACCAGATATTATTTTGACTCTCAAGATGGAAAGGGAATATATAGAATATACTGCTTAGAAAAAATGGGAAAATACTTGCTAGATTCAAGAGGAATAGAATGTAAATGGCAACCAACAGATAATACAAAGCCAGTTGCCATGATAAAAAAAAGACTAGCAGGAAATCAGGTTATTATAGCATATTTAAATAAGGTTAAGGCATATGAGTCATATACTCCAAAGCCAGCATTAAAAGCTAAAACATTAGGCAAGGTATTTAAAGCATCAGGTGGAGGAATAAAATTAACCAAAGGCGAAAAATCAATACAATTTTTATTTGAAGTAATAAGAAGAGAAGATGATTGGCAAAACAAATTGACAGATAAAATTAGAATGTACAAGGATTTCTATGAAAACTTTGTGCCGGGAGATTGTGGATATACGGCATTACCACAGTTAATAATAGTATGTGAAGACGAAAAACATATAGCAGAAGCATTTAAACATATAGTTATAAACAAATTAGAAATAGATAAAATAAATTTATATTTTACAACAGACTTAAAGCAAAATTCAGACACACTAGAAGACACACTTATATCAATAAAACTAGACCCTGATACACAAAAGTATCAAATGGTTACAGAAAAAATAAAATTATTAAGCTAATAATTGAAAAATTTTTCAATTTATATATTTTAAAGAAAGGAATGTGAAGAAATGAAAATACCATTTTCAAAAGCTGACATATTATTGCCAGAAAACGCAGATATGAGCAAATGGGCTGTTATAGCATGTGATCAATACACATCAGAGCCAGAATACTGGGAGGATGTAACTAAAATTGTTGGAGACGAACCATCAACTCTAAAAGTAACATTACCAGAAATATACTTGGAAGAAGATAATGTTGCAGAAAAAATAGCAGAAGTTAATGAAGAAATGAAAAAATTAATTAATAATAATTTCTTTAGAACTTTAAAAGATAGTTTAATATATGTAGAAAGAACTCAAGCAGATGGCAGAATAAGAAAAGGGCTAATGGGAAAAGTAGATTTAGAAGATTATTCTTTTGCTAAAGATTCTCAAACATTGATAAGAGCAACAGAAGGAACTGTATTAGAGAGAATACCACCAAGAGTAAAAGTTAGAGAAAATGCTCCATTAGAATTACCTCATATAATGTTATTAATTGATGATGATAAAAAAGAAATAATAGAAGGACTAACAGATAAAGTAAGTGAGGAAGATAAGGTATATGATACAGATCTAATGAAAAATGGTGGACATATTAAAGGATATAAGCTTAATGATGAACTTATAGAAAAAGTGTTAGAAGGAATAGGGGAATTAGCAGATAAAGAAAAGTTTGAGCAGAAATACAATGTAAAAGATAAAGGAGTCCTATTATTCTCTGTAGGAGATGGAAACCACTCATTAGCAACAGCAAAAACATGCTATGAAAATTTAAAGAAAACATTGACAAAGGAAGAATACGAGAACCATCCAGCAAGATATGCATTAGTAGAGGTTGTTAACTTACATAGTGATGCACTTGACTTTGAACCAATACATAGAGTAGTATTTGGAGTTAACCCAGAACACATGATGGAGGAATTAAAGAAATTCTACGAAACATCAGAAGAAGGAGAGGGACAAGTAATACAATATGTATATAAAGGTAAAAAAGGAAAAATAGTTATAAAAAATCCTAAATCTAATTTGGCAGTAGGTAGCCTACAAATGTTTATAGACGAATATTTAAAGAAAAATGGAGGAAAAGTAGACTATATACATGGAGAAGAGACAACAGAAAAATTAGGAGAACAAGAAGGAAATATAGGATTTTTATTACCAAATATGCATAAATCAGAATTATTTAAAACTGTTATACTAGATGGAGCATTACCAAGAAAAACATTTTCAATGGGACATAGCTATGATAAAAGATATTATTTAGAAGCAAGAAAAATTAAATAAATACATAAAAAAAGAAGCCATATAAATTAGTATATGGTTTCTTTTCTCCTATTAATTGCTATTTCCTTTTTTTAAATCTACTATAATAGCATCTTCATTATCAAATAAGAAGCTAGAATCAGAAGTGTCTATTTTGATTGGGTCATCATCATTATAATCATCGTCTAAACGTTTTTTAATAGCTTTACGAGCTTTTTCTTTAATTTTTGCTTCTTGAGATATTCCGCTGGTAAATTTATCAAAATTAAATTCTTTTACTTTATGAGGTTCTTTATATTTAGATTCAAGCTTTTCAACCTTACCTTTATCTACAACGCTTTGACCTTTTAGATTTTTAACTTTAAAAATAATTTGATTATTTTTTAAAGATTTTATCTTGCCTGTTTTAAAGTTAGGTATCCAGTTAAAGCCAATGTCTGATGCTTTAGAATCATATCCATAATCCTTTTTTGATTGATCCATTTGATAGCTTTTTTTCCATTGCCATTCTCTTTTTGTTTGTAATTCTTGTTCCCACCATGGAAGGTCTTCTGGTAAAGCATTTCCAAAAATTATTTTATTAACACAGTTAGCTAGTATTGTATCTCTAAAGTGTTTGCCAGGACCATTTGAGGAATTCCCTTCACCTTCTAATTGAGATAAATTTTGAGAATCTAATACCGTTGCAACTTTGTATTTTCTATAAACTGTGAATATTGGCTCTGTTGCTTTACATATAAAGTCTGGAAAGGTATCTATATACAAGAAATGTGGAATTCTAGTATTGTCATTTCCTGGACGTGATAAAATAGATTGTTGCATTAATAATATAAAGAATAAACCGAAAGCCTTATGTGCATTAGGTCCTAAATCTCCTCTTCTTGTGCATAATAAAGTAATTTCTCCTTTTTCTAATGCTTTGTCAAAATCCAAATTGTTTGTTCTATTACACAATATATTTTTAACACCTGGATATCTTAACAAATTGTCTAACTCTGCAGAAGCAGTAAATATAGAAGTTTTTGTATTATTTAAGTCTGTACTATTTGCATAAAAATTGTTTTCCATATATCTAATTAATATTTTATATTTATCTGCAAGTTCTGGTATTTGTTTCATTTGCTCTGTCATTTCTTCAACTAGACTAAAATCGTTTAACATATTTAGTAAATCTTCTAAATTTGGTAATGAGCCTTCATGCAATCTTGGATACATCTCTTTTAATAAAATAGAAAGATTTTCTAATATTTGTATTGCTGCATTTTCTCTAAATGCTAAACTTAAATCAGGTCTGTTCGTTGCAAATAATCCCTTTAATACAGAGGAAATTGCAATACCAGTTTTTATAGGGTCTTTATATATAAATGGATTTAATCCAACAGAATCAGAGTTATTAGGATCAATAATATTTACTGGTAAACTAAAGTTTTTTGCAACTCCTGCCATAGTTTCTATTGTATCTGGGTCAGGAGCCATATACGTTAATCCTAAATCTTTATAAACAAATCGACTTCCAGAAGAAGAAATTGTCATTTTTTTCATATATGCTTTGTAAATATCAAGTTTGTCAGGATTTGGCGTTAACAAAGATAATGAGAAGTTTTTATTTAAATAATCATTTGAGTATGGATATGTTAATGTAGCAATACCTGTTTTTAATGCAGTAAATCCCATTTCTTTCGCAACTTCTCTAAAGAAATATTTCTTTTCAAAAGTTGTCTAATTGAAACGCCATTATAAATATTATATAGTCGGCCTCTTGAAAGCAAATAATACTCTTTTCCTACTATAACATCA
>OIYG01001998.1_pt1 | contig 13987 bp, 10 predicted proteins | sample 1587861 | NCBI WGS metagenome assembly OIYG01 (sample SAMN03283272) | human gut metagenome | biome: human-associated habitat; material: feces | host: Homo sapiens | place: Peru | collected 2012 | reverse complement strand
CCTCTAATTAGAAACTATTAATAAACTGTCCAACTTTTGGGGTTCAGTTCAAAATGCTAACTTTTTACTTTATAGTAAGTTCATAACTAACTTTCCATGCTTTACTAGGGTCGGTAGTAATACCAATTGATTGATTCTTCAAATAGCGCCAAATCCACCCAACGTGCGTCCTTTCCAGTGAGCAAAATTTATAATAGAACCATACTTAAGAAAATTCTCTCCAATTAAATCAAACTCTAAATGCTTACCATTATGAACAGGTATTTTAACTTCTCCAGTAGAATCCATATCTTTTCCATAAATTTTCTCCTATAATAAGTTTATCATAATATAAAAATAATAAATAGCATATATGAAATAATAAAATAAGGAGAATGGATGAAACGTGAATTGGAACTGGTATTAATATAATAAAAAAAACAAAAAAATAGATATCTCTATCTATTAAATAACAAAATGGTAGCGACGGGGGGAATCGAACCCTCAACCTCACGGGTATGAACCGTGCGCTCTAGCCAGTTGAGCTACATCGCCATCAACAAGAAAATAATATCAAAAAAAAACCTCTAAGTCAAGCAAAACTATTTAAAAAAATTAAAAAATATGATATATTATAACAAGAATAAGGAGTTGGGTAATATGTTTGGCAAAATTTTAACTATAAATGGTAACGAATGCATAATAGAAAATTTATCTAAACTTGCACATAGTGAACTTATGAATTGCCACATTATATATGATGATAACGATCGTAAAGTTGTAGGTGAAATAACCAAAATAAATGGTGAAACAATAAACATATTACTAGTTGGAGAAATAAGAAACAACTGCTTCTATCCTGGAGTAGTAAAGAAACCTAGTGGAGTACCTAGAATAATAAATGTAGGAGAACTAGAAACAATAATAGGTAGTCAAAAAGAAACGAAAGATGAAATAGTACTTGGATATTCTCCAATATATAAAAACTATAAAATAAAAGCATCACTAAACAGTTTCTTTGGAAACCACTCTGCAATAATAGGTAACACTGGAAGTGGTAAATCTTGTGGAGTAACAAGAATACTTCAAAATCTATTTATAAAAAAGGAAACTAAACCAGTTAACAGTCATTTTGTAATATTTGATGCTTATGGAGAATACAAAAAAGCATTTAACGAAATGAATAACATTGGTCTTTCCTTCAAAAAATACACAACTAGAATTGAAAGCGAAGATGAAGAAATAATAAAAATTCCACCTAACTTTTTAGAGGTAGATGACTTAGCAATATTGCTTTCTGTATCTGAAGCAGAACAAATACCTGTACTTGAAAAGACCTTAAAACTAGTTTACATTTTCACCAGTGAAGACCCAAAAATTGTTGAATACAAAAATGATATAATTGCAAAATGTATACTAGATATTCTAACATCTGGAAAAAGTAGTAGTCAAATAAGAGACCAAATAATTGCAGTACTAACTCACTATAACACAGAAAGTTTAAATCTAGACTCAATTATTAAACAACCAGGTTATGACAGAACACTAAAACAATGTTTACTAATTGATGAACACGGAAAAATAAATGCAATACAACTTGTAATGGAATTTCTAAAACAATTTGAAAAAATAAATATAGATAAAATAATAATAAGCAAAGATTACGTATACACTTTAAATGACTTATACTATGCCTTAGAATTTGCTTTAATCAGTGAAGGTTCACTTAACTCAGATATATCATACTCAAGAAATAACATTTTAAAAGCAAGATTACAAAGTATAATAAATAGTGAATATAAGAATGTATTTGATGTACAAGAATTTATAACAAGAGACGAATATGTAAAAAGACTATTTACGAAAAATGGGAAAAATGCACAACTATTAGATGTTAACCTAAGTTATGTAGATGATAGATTTGCAAAAGTACTAACTAAACTCATAACAAAATTATTATTTAACTACACAACAAGGCTAGAAGACCGTGGAAGTTTTCCTATAAATATAATTCTAGAAGAAGCACACAGATACGTACAAAATGATAACGATATCAATATAATAGGCTATAATATATTTGATAGAATCACTAAAGAGGGAAGAAAATACGGAACAATTTTAACATTTATTACACAAAGACCTAGTGAGTTATCGGCTACTGCACTAAGCCAGTGTTCTAACTTCTTAGTATTCAGAATATTCCACCCAAGAGACTTTGACATAGTAAAAAATATAAGTACAAACGTAACAGAAGAATCACTAGAAAAACTTAAAACTTTAAACTCTGGAACTGCATTAGTATTTGGAACTGGCTTTAAATTGCCTTTATTAGCTAATTTAGAACTACCAGATCCACTGCCAGAAAGTACAAGTGTTAATATAAGCGAAAAGTGGTTTTTGATGTATTAAGATAGATATAGACCATATAGGTAAATATCTATTTTTTTGTTGTTTATGGTCAAAGGAGTTAGAAATGAAAAATGAAGAAAGAAAAGTCTGGAAGATAGTAACATTTAAATATTATAGCTTTGCTGATAAATAAACTGGCGAGGTCATAGAATTAGCTAAAGCTAATCTATTGAGTAATTCTCCAGTGTATGGTGATTATTGCTATGGATATGATAGTCAAGAAAAATTCTTAAGTAAAGATGCTGTATATTGTAATGACAGAGAACTATATAGTGAGTTATCTTATTCGACATCAGACTATTTCCCTTTCAAATCATTAGAAAGATTAGTAGTAAATAAAGTGCCAACATTTAATTGTACAAATATAAGTGATGCGTTTTCAGTATCAGTAAATAATACAGAAGCTAAATTAAAATATCCTATTAGTCTAATGACAGCAGATGAAATAATGATTATTGGAAGTGAAGAACTTAATCCATCAAGAATTTGGGTTTATAAAAACAGTGAAAACAAAAATATCACAGAAAATGAAGCTTGGTGGACACTAACTCCATACGCATAATACAGTAGATAATTTTTCTAGTTGCTTTACAAATCTCAAAACTAAAGAAAATGATGATTTGTACATAAATAGAGGAGATAACGTAAATTATAGTTATGTCATCCGTCCTGTCATATCTTTAAAGTCTTATGTACAATGGAAAAGTGGAAATGGCTCAGCCACAAGTCCATATGAAATCCTTGAAAACGGTGGTTGTTAAAAACATCGTGCATTTTCTCATAATTTGTAGTATAATTTTTCTTGAGGAAGTGAAAGTATGAAAAGATTATTGACAGGACTTAAACCAACTGGAGATTTAACACTTGGGAATTTTATAGGTGGAATAAAGCCTCTTATAGATTTTCAAAATGATTCCGATAATGAAATATTTTTATTCGTAGCTGATTTGCACGCGTTAACTGTTCATCAAGACCCAGAATTATTAAGAGAAAGAGTTAAGAAGTTTGTTGCTATGTATATTGCCTGTGGGGTTGACCCAAATAAGATGGTAGTTTATGTACAATCAGAAAATGTATATATTCCTGCTATATCTTGGATACTTGAATGTAATACTTACTATGGTGAAGCAAGTAGAATGATACAGTTTAAGGAAAAGAGTAAAGGAAAGGAAAACTTTTCAATAGGCCTTTTAACATATCCTATATTAATGGCTGCTGATATTCTATATTGTGATTCTGATTATGTACCTGTAGGTATAGATCAAAAACAACACGTAGAACTTGCAAGAGATATAGCTATGAGATTTAATAAAACTTATGGGGAAACATTTAAAATGCCAAAAGCAATAACTCCAAAAGTAGGTACTAAAATTAAAGATCTTAAAAATCCTGATAAAAAAATGAGTAAGAGTGAAGATAATCCAGTGGGTGTAATTTCATTATTTGATACTAAAGAAGTAATAATCAAGAAAATAAAAGGCGCAACTACTGATAGCGAAAACAGGGTTTACTTTGATGAAGAAAATAAACCTGGTATTTCTAATTTACTAAATATTGCATCAGTTATGACTGGAAGAAGTATAGATGATTTGGTAAGTGAATTTGAAAATGCTGGATATGGAACATTTAAAGCTTATGTAGGAGAGGTAACATCAAATAAAATTGGTGAAATACAAAATAGATATAATGAATTACTAGGAAGTAGTGAACTAGAAGATGTACTAAAAAGAGGTGCAGAAACAACTACTAAAATTGCTAAAGAAAAATATGAATTAATGAGAGAAAAAGTTGGTTTAAAATAAAGTGTAAATTTTTCACAAAATCTACACTTTTTTATTGTATAATTATGTTGAGAGGAGAGTATATGAAAATATTAGTAGTAGATGATGAAAAATTAATAAGAAATGTAATAAGAGAATATTTAGCAAATGAAAAATATGAAGTACTTGAAGCTGAGAATGGTTTTGATGCTCTTAGAGTACTTGAAACAAATAAAGTAGACCTTATAATATTAGATATAATGATGCCTAGAATGGATGGCTTTGAAACTTTAAAAGAAATTAGAAAAACTAAAGAAACTCCAGTAATAATGCTTTCTGCTATGAAAGAAGAGGAAGATAAACTAAGTAGTTTTAACTTGGGGGTAGACGATTATGTAACTAAACCATTTAGTCCTAAAGAGTTAGTAGCAAGAGTAAAAGCTCATCTAAAAAGAACTAATGGTAAAGAGAATGTTTATACTTATAAAGATTTAAAAGTAAATTATTTAGGAAGAAAAGTAACTATTGAAAGTAAAGAGGTTAACTTAACACCTAAAGAATATGAGTTATTAACTTATTTTATAAAAAATAAAAATGTTGCTTTATCAAGAGAACAACTTCTTAACAGTGTATGGGATTATGATTATTATGGAGATGATAGAACAGTTGATACTCACGTGAAAATGCTAAGAAAGAGTCTGGGAAAATATAGAGACTTAATAAGAACAGTAAGAGAAGTGGGATATAAGTATGAAACTGAAGAATAGAACATTACAATCACAAATATGGTTTTACTTAGCAATATTTTCAACAGGTTTAATACTTTTATTATGGATACTTCAAGTATTATTTTTTGATACGTATTACGAAAAAAGAACAACAAGTGATTTATCTAAAATAGCATTAAAAACTAAATATTATTATACAAATAATGAAAGTACTAATTCATTTGATGAACTTTCTTATAACAATAATGCTTGTATAGAAATAGTAGATGATAATAAAACTATATATACATCTAATGGACAAAGAAGAGGCTGTATAGTAGATAATAATTCTTCATTAAGTTTAGACTATAGGGTAGATTTTATTAATAGTGGAGAAAATAAAAAAACTTATCAAATAATTAATCCAAAATTAAATAATAAAACTTTAGTGAGTGCGATTAAATTAAATGATGAAGCATATGCCTTTATAAATGTCAGTTTGGAGCCAACAGATCCCGCTATTTCAATTATAAGGGAAGAATTAATTTACATATCTATAGTAATATATATATCTTCATTTATAATTGCATACTTTATAAGTAAACATATATCAGGTCCGATTGATAAGCTTAACTATGAAGCATCTAAAATGGCAAGAGGAGACTTAATAACACCATTTGATGAAAATTCAAATATAAGTGAAATTAAAGAATTAAGTGTAACGCTTAATAAAACTAAAAAAGAATTATCTAAAATAGAAGAAACAAGAAAAGACTTACTTGCTAATGTTAGTCACGATTTAAAAACACCTCTTACTATGATAAAAGCATATTCAGAAATGGCAAGAGATTTAAATAAATATGATGAAGTAAAAAGAACTGAAAACTTAAATATTATAATAGAAGAAACTGAAAGACTTAACTTATTAGTAAATGATATTCTAGAACTTTCTAAAAGTGAAAAGAATATAGATTCATTAAATGAAGAAGACTTTGATTTAACAAGTCTAGTACAAACTATAATACATAGATTTGATTACTTAAAGGAAGAAGGATACACTATTAATTTTGAATCTAAGAAAAATTATGTAATAAATGCTGATAAGCAAAAAATTGAACAAGTAATATATAATTTAATAAGTAATGCTGTAAATTATACTGGAAAAGATAAAACTGTAACAATTAAAATAGAAGAAGAGAAAAAATACATAAGAGTATATGTAATTGATACAGGTAAAGGTATAAAGAAAGATGAACTAGATCTTATATGGGATAAATATTATAAGAATGAAAAGAATCATCAAAGAAATAAAGTGGGTACTGGTCTTGGACTTTCTATTGTAAAAAATATACTTATAAAACACGGGTATAATTATGGAGTAATAACTACAAGAGGAAAGGGTACAAAATTTTATTTTGATATAAACATATAACTTTCATAAATCTAACACAAATTTATCACTTTTGTATTATATACTAGTATCATGAAAGGAGAAGTGATAAACGTTAGAAGAAAAGTTATAATTAAAATATAAAATCCTCAAAAAACCTATAAAATCACATATAAACAATTAAGAGTAACTATTAAATATATTGTTACTCTTTTCTTTTAAAATAATTGACTTTAAACTAAAAATTTTGTAAAATGTTTTTAGAATAGAGGTGGTAAGTGTGAATAACGCACTAAAAAATTTAAATATATCATTAGTATCTAATTTGATATTATCTGTTATTGTAATTATTATTGGTATAATAACAACTGTTTTTAAAAGCTTTGGTTTAGCTGATATAGTATTATATGCTAGTATACTTTTTTATGTATTTGCATTTTTTAGCATAATAGCATATTTTGTAAAAAGAAATAAGGGGGACTACGAAACTCTTTTACTATCATTAATTAATATAATAACTGCTACTGTTATGTTTATTCTAAAAGGACAAGATGAACTTATGGTACTTGGTCTTGGAATGACACTTTACACAATAATGATGGTATTTAATAGAATATATAAAATAATTTGCTTAAAAAGTGAAAATAGTTTTATGTGGATTGTTAAATTTGTAACTACTTTCCTAATTGGGGTGCTAGGAGCATTAACAGCATACAATTTATTTAATGAAGTTTCAGTACAAACACTTTTATATGGATATTATTTTATTACTTTAGGTGTAATTATGACTTTAGAAAATACAATAGACTTAGTAGTTACTGATGATAAGTTTGATAAAGCAATGAAAAAGGTAATTGCAGAAGAGGATTCTAAAAATAAATTAGAAGAAATAAAAGAAGAGAAAGTAGTTAAGGAAGAAAAAAATGTAAAAGAAGTAAAAACTGCAAAACCAAAAAAAGAAGTTAAAGTTAAAACTGAGGTAAAAGAAGAGAAAAAAGTAGTAAAAAAACCAACTGCTAAAAAGGCTACTACTAAGAAAGTAGCTGTTAAAAAAGAAACTAAAAAACCAGTTCAAAAAGAAAGTACTGAAAAAAGGAAACCTGGAAGACCTAAAAAAATAAAATAGGTCTTTTTTATTATAACTAAAATATATTTAACTAGGGGGGAATAATAATGGATATAATAAAAGTATCTAGTAAAAGTGCACCACAAAAAGTAGCAGGAGCACTAGCAAATTTATTTAGAGAAAGTACTGATTCTGTTGAAATGCAGGCAATCGGGGCAGGAGCATTAAATCAAGCAATAAAAGGTGTTGCAATTGCAAGAGGATATGTTGCACCAACTGGTAAAAATTTATACTGCATACCCGCGTTTTCTGATATAAAAGTTGACGGAGAAGAAAGAACTGCTATAAAAATAATAGTCGAGGCTAAATAAGCCTTTTTTCTTTTGCAATTTTAACCTTATTAATGTATACTTGTTATAGTAGGTGAAGAGTAGTGAAAAATAAAAGAGGTTTTACATTAATTGAAATACTTATAGTACTTGTTGTCCTAGTAACAGTAACTGCAGGAGCAACTATCGGTATAAAAGAAATTCAAAAAAGAAGTGAAGAAAGAAATTTAAGAGAACTTTATACAATGATAGAAACAGCAGCTGACACATATCTAAGTATAAATGATGAATATAGAGAAGAACTATTAAACGATGAAATAACTGAAAAATGTTTAAGAATATATACACTTCAAAATGAAGGACTACTTAAAGAAGAATTATCTAACCCTGTAACTAAAAAAAGAATACCAGGTAACTTATGTGTAATATCATACATAAACGATGAAGGTCTAATTGAAAACCATTTTGACTTAGATGATGACTTAACTACTCACAAAGTAACATTAAAAATAAATGGTGATGGAATCGCGGATGCCGAGACTAAAATGGTATACACTAAAGCAATATTTAACATAACATCGAATGAAGGTAAATTTATTTTAGATGGAACTTGCGATGGAGGAGCAACAGTTAAAATAGATAACTTTAAAGTATTAATTTATGGAGTAAAAAAAGACCAAACTTGCACAGTAAACATAAAAAATAAACAAAATAAAGTGACAGTAGAAGTAACGGATGGAATATCTTTGCCAACTGAATCTATGGTTAAATATGGAGAAGATGCATCTTTTTCACTATCACCAACTATAGGATATGAATTTGATAGTTTAGATTGCAAAAATGGAAAAATCGAAGGAAGCAACTTAATAGTAAGTAACGTAACTGAAGACACAATATGTAAAGTAAACTATAAAATAAAAGAATTTAATATAACTATTGAAGCTAAAAATGGAAAAGTAAATCCAGTTAATATAAATGCAAGTTATGGTTCAAATCCAATAATAAATTTAGAACCAACAGCAGGGTACAAAGTAGAAGGTGCGACTACTACTTGTGAAAGGGCAGTAATTGATCTTGCAAATAAAACTTTGACAATACAAAATGTAACGAAATCACAAACCTGCGTGATTACATTTAATCCAATTATATATACGGTTACATTAGATAATCAAGGAGCTAGTTCTGCTGGAACAACACTTGTATACTATAAATATAATACAGTAAAAAATATAAACGGGACAAATTACTACTATTTCTCAGACAAATCTTTAACATGTGCATTATCATCAATAACTAAGCCAACCAAAACTGGATACACTTTTGGCGGATACTTTACAAACACTAATGGATCAGGAAGACAGTGCATAAATGCAAATGGGACATTTTCAAATAATAATATGTATAAAACTACTAATGATAAAACACTTTATGCAAAATGGACATTAAGTCAATATAAACTTACATTAACAAAAGGAACTGGTATAAGTGCCATATATTATAAGATAAATGGAGCAAGCTCGTATACTAAGGTAACTGCAACAACAACTTTAAACGTTAACTATGCCTCTAAATATTACTATTATGCTGAAGCTTTAACTGGATACTCTATAAACTCTTGCACGGCAAGCACGCCTTGTGAAGGTACAATGGGTAGTTCAGCTGTAAATAAAACTCTATCAGCAACACCAAATAAATACACTTTAACTTTAACAAAAGGAACTGGTGTAAGCACAATATATTATAAAGTAAATGGAGCTAGTACTTTTACATCTACATCATCTACATCAGCACTGCAAGTAACTTATGGAACACGCTTCGAATACTATGGAGTAGCAAGTACTGGTTATACATACACTGGTTGCACAGCAAGTTCTCCTTGCAAAGGAACTATGCCAGCATCAAATATGTCGTTCACACTAACAGGTAAAATAAACTCTTACAAAGTAACACTAACAGTAACTAATGGAGTAGGAACAGCTTCTAAAAATATAAACTACAACTCTAGTGGAACATTTCCAGGAGTAAAACCAAATGATGGATACACAAATGTAGGAGCAACGGTAACTTGTACAGGCGGGTCAGCAACTTTAAGTGGCACAACAGTAACAATAACAAATGTAAGAAACGCAATGACTTGCACAATAAAATTTGCAGAAGTAAGATTCTTAAGTAAAATATTATCAAACAATCCTAGTGTAAGTAAAAGAACAGATTTTTCTAAATATTATATAGATGATAACACAGGTACACTTTACAAAACAACCGAAGCCATAACTGGTATATCATCAGCAAAAGATGTTTACTATTTCTCAGGTAATGCTAAAAACAACTGGGTAAAATTTGGCTCATATAGTACTACCAAAGTTGTTTATAGAGGCTACTTTGAAACAACAAGTAAAACTTACTATATGGATTATGATACTAAAGCTGAATGTGATACTGGTATAAAAGGTAATGGTAATGGTGAATACAAATACATATTTAACAAAAACTGTGAAGCAATATTGCTTTACCAAAAAGGAGACCCAATGTACTGGAGAATCATAAGAACAAATCACGACTCAAGTATAAGACTTCTTTACTCAGGAACAAGTCCATCTACTACGATGGGTTATATTGGAGCAACACCTTTTAATAAAGATGGTAATGGTAATTATACATTTGTGGGGTATAAATATGGAACAGGAGGAAGTATAGATACAGTTAGACAAAACACTACAAATAGTACAATAAAAACATATATAGATACTTGGTACAAAAACAATCTTACAAGTTATACTAACTACCTTAGCAAAGATGCTGTTTATTGTAATCCAAGAACAATATCTTATTCGGGAAGTACTGGCGCTGATTTTGAAGCAATTACAAGATTAAGTGATGATGCACCAACGCTAAATTGTTTAAATGTAAAAGATGCGTTTTCAGTAAACAACTCTTCAGCAAAATTAGACTATCCAGTCGGACTTGTGACAGCTGATGAAATAACATATGCAGGAAGTGTATATTCTGATTATAAGTCGACTCCTTTAAAGGGATATTATTATACTAATAGTACAAAAAATGCTATTGTAGGAAATGATAATAGATGGTGGACAATGAGCCCTTCAGGTTATACTAAAAATAGTATTTCAGGAAGAAGAAGTGAAACTTGTTTTGGTGTTTTAAATATATCACAATATATTATGGGTAAGGTATATGCAAACACTGGTACTTCTGGAGAAGTAGGACAATTACTTCTTGGTACTACTACTGAAAATGGAGTAGTAAGACCTGTTATAAGCCTAAAATCTTGTACATTATGGAAAAGTGGAGACGGCTCAGCAAGTAGTCCATACGAAATCGTATTAAATGGAGGATGTTAACTCCATTTTCTTTTGCTTTTATAAAAAAAATATTGTATAATCATATTAGTATAGTAGGTGGGAAGATGAATAAAAATAAAATAATAAAAATCAGCCTGATAGCATTTCTTATTATGATGCCAACAGCAATAAAAGCAATAGGTGATTTAGCTAATAAAACGACAGTAAACGAATATAAACAAAGTTTAAAATATTTTTATGGAACACTAGACTCACCAGAAGATTATTTATTTAGTACAAATAGTTTTAACTGTAATGAAACATCTTGCTCAGAAAGTGATTTAATTGACGTAGGAGTATTAACTGAATATGAATATAACAAAATAGGTGGTATAAATTCATATATTAATCCATACATATCATTTTATATAAATTCAAATGGCACTATAAAAGAATTGACTAACTCAGGAGTTAAGGCTGATGGTGGAACATCTGGACTAAGACCTACAGCATACCTAAAAGAAGGCACTGTTGTAATTGGAACAGGCACAAGTGATGACCCATACATAATATCAGATATGTCTGACATAAACTTCGAGGGATTTACATTAAACGGTCAACAAACAGGAATGCAGTATAATTATTTATTAGAAAACAATGTTGTAAGAGATGTTACCTGTAAAAAAGGAACTCCAGCAACTTGGGACTATGAGACAAACTCAATAAATATAAATCCTAAAGAAGTAATATATGGAGACTATTGTACAATAAATTTTAAAGATGGTTTTGCTGTTTCCCTATCAGCAGGCACGACTGGGGTAGTCTCCGCGCCTGTCAGTAAAACCAGTAAATATAATGGTACACTTACATTTAAAGTAACCCCAAATCCTGGATACACAAACGAACTAGAAGAAAACACCTGTGCAGGTACTTTAAATGGTGATGTACTAACCATTTCTGGAATAAAAGATAACAAAATCTGTGAAATAAAATTTAAAAAAGAAACATACACACTTACATTAGATGCAAATGGAGGATACTTTGGAAACCCAACAGAAATAGATGATGGATTTGATGATGCAGTAGCTTTAACAAAAGGAACATCATATCCAGTAGCAACAGGAAGAACTTTATTATTAAAACAAAACACAAAATATATGCTTTCTTATGATTATAAATCAGACAGCACTAATATTATGTTTAACACTGACTTATTTCCAGATACTCTTCCAGAAATATATCCAACAGCTAAAACAGAATGGCAAACTATGAACTGGGTATTCAGTAGTAGTAACGCATCAATGACTAGTGCCACAATAAGATACTTTAATGATAGAACAGTACCAAATTCAGATAACATTTACATAGTTAATAAACACCTATATGAATGTGCAGACTGTACAACAACTTCATCAAAATCAATTGAATATAATGGTAAATATGGAACACTACCAACTCCAAAAAGAAACGAATGGAAATTTTTAGGTTGGTATACAACTAGTGGTGTAAAAGTAGATAAAAACACTTCAATAAGTAGTAATAGCAATCAAAAACTAATTGCAAAATGGGAAAAAATAACCTATGAATTAAAACTTAATGCAATAAATGGGAAAGTAGCAAATTCTCCAATCTGGTATTGGTTTGGAGGATGGGAATCATCAGGAGCTACATTAACACCAAATGAAGCATACACATCTGAAGGAGCAACTGTTACTTGTGATGGAGGAGCAGTAGCAACAATAAGTAATGGAATCGTTTACTTTAGCAAAGTAAACAAGAGCCAAACTTGTACAATAACATTTAAACAAATGACATTATTAAGCAAAATACTTAGTGATAACCCAACTAGACTTACAAGATCTAATTTTACAAGTAGTTATGGCGATGATAACATAGGAACACTATTTACATCGACTGAAAAAGTAGGCTCAGCAGCTGCTCAAACAGTTTACTACTATTCAGGCAATGCATTAAATAACTGGGTAAAATTCGGAAAATATCAAGCTAATCAAAAAATATACAGAGGTTACTTATCTGCATCTAGTAACTTTAGTCATGAATACTCATCTGAAAGTGAATGTAAATCGGCTAGTACATATAACTATGGATGTTATGGCTCTACTATGGCATATGCAGGAGATGATATGTACTGGAGAATTATAAGAACTAATGCAGATGGAAGTATAAGAATGGTATTCGCAGGAAACAGCCCTGATACAACTGAAGCTTATATTGGCATAAGTCCTGTAAGTAATATTCAAAGTAATGACACAATGTACGTAGGATATAAATATGGTACATCAGGTAGCCTTGCAAATAATAGATTAAACACAAATGACAGTACAATTAAAAAATTTATAGAGAGTTGGTACAAAACTAATTTAACAAATTACACAAAATATCTAAGCAATGATGCAGTATACTGTAATGATAGAAGTATAGGTAGTGGTACTTACTCAGTATATGGTACAACTGAATTTGAATATGGTGCATCAGCAAGACTTGATGCTAACCCAACATATACTTGTCCATCTACTTATGATGCATTCAGTGTAAATAATTCACTTGCTAAACTAACATACCCAATTGGACTTATGACAGCAGATGAAGTTGTATTTGCTGGAGGTGTATATAATTCAACTGGCAATTTAAAACCTTGGTATACTAGAAATAGCAAAACCGGAGACCCAGGTGCTGATACATCTTATAGTATTGTTGGAGCTCACTGGTATTGGTCAATGTCTCCAGCAGGTGATACTGGTTCGAACGGAAATGGATATATGATTATCTATCCACAAATTAGTGGAAGTTTATCAGGAGCTGCTGTTAGACCAGTAATAAGTCTTAAAGGCAATTTAATAGTCGCAAGTGGTAACGGTTCTGTAAATAGTCCATACCAAATTGTAGAAAATTAACAACAAGGGTGCAAAATTGCACTCTTTTATTTTGATTTAATAAAAAAATATTGTATAATTATCATAGTAGGTGAGAAGATGAAAAATAAAAAAGGTTTTACATTAATAGAAATACTTATAGTATTAGTAA
>OIYG01001997.1_pt1 | contig 13995 bp, 13 predicted proteins | sample 1587861 | NCBI WGS metagenome assembly OIYG01 (sample SAMN03283272) | human gut metagenome | biome: human-associated habitat; material: feces | host: Homo sapiens | place: Peru | collected 2012 | reverse complement strand
CTGCTCGGCGGCCTTGATATCCTTGTTGGGCACAAAGTGGTCCAGAACGATAACCACCTTGTCCTTGTCAAACACCTTGTCGAATCCCGCCTTTTTGAATTCGTTCACCGCCACGGGGGTGGTGATATCGTTGCCCAGGACAATATTCAGGTTGGCCTGAATCAGCTGTCCGGCGCTTACCTCCGGCAGCCCGGCATGGGCTGCCAGAATCTTTTGAGTCATTGTCATTGCCATGGGATTTCTCTCCTTATTCCGTAATGAAATTATTGAACGCGCTGAGCAGCGCGTGTACGCTGGCTTTGGTAATATCGGTATCGCTGCCCGCGCCCCAGTGCATGGTGCCGTCGGTAGTCTCGATGCCCACATAGGCTACGGCGGTTGAGCCGGAGTTCTTCTGCTGCAGGCTGTGCTCCGTATAAACCTTTAAGGTATAGGGGGTGCCGGTATACTCTTTCAGCGCGTTGCTGAAGGCATCCAGGCTGCCGTTGCCGGTCTGGTGGATTTTGGCAGTGACACCGTCTTTTACAAAGGTCACATCGCAGCCCGCACCGCCGGCCATGGGCTCAAAGCGGATATGCTGCACAACGATGGGAGCGGAGATATTCAGGTAGCTTAGGTTGAATACCCGCAGTACATCGTCGATTTTCAGCTCCCGGTGCTCGTGGTCGGAAATCTCCTTGCACAGGTAGCCGAAGTGCTCCCGCATCCTGGTGGGCAGCACATAGCCGTGGGCATGCTCCAGCAGGTAGCTGATGCCGCCCTTGCCGCTCTGGGAATTGACCCGAATCACATCGGCATCGTAGGTCCGGCTGATATCCTTGGGGTCGATGGGGATATAGGGCACGGTCCAGCGGTGGAGGTTTTTCTCCTGCCGCCAGTTCATGCCCTTGGCGATGGCATCCTGGTGAGAGCCGGAGAAGGCGGCAAAGACCAGGGCCCCGGCGTAGGGGGTCCGCTCATACACATGCATCCGGGTGCAGCGCTCGTAGATTTCCACAATGGCAGGCAGGTTGGAGAAGTCCAGCCTGGGGTCCACGCCGTGGGAATACATGTTCATTGCCAGGGTAATCACGTCCACATTGCCGGTGCGTTCGCCGTTGCCAAAGAGGGTCCCTTCCACCCGGTCCGCTCCAGCCAGCAGCCCCAGCTCGGTATCCGCAACGCCGGTGCCCCGGTCGTTGTGGGGGTGCAGGGAGACGGTGACGTGCTCCCGATATTTGAGATTTTCGCACATGTACTCCACCTGGCTGGCATAGACATGGGGCAGGCTCATCTCCACGGTGACCGGGAGGTTGATAATGACGTTGTTGGTTTCACTGGGCTCCAGCACATCCAGAACCGCGTTGCACACCTCCAGGGCGTACTCCGGCTCCGTGCCGGTGAAGCTCTCGGGAGAGTACTCAAAGCGGAAATTGCCCTCATATTCCGCCGCCAGCTTTTTTACAAGCTTGGCACCCTCCACAGCGATCTGCTTGATCTCCTCCTTGGACTTTTTGAACACCTGCTCCCGCTGGGCAACGGAGGTGGAATTGTAGAAATGGATAATGGCGCTGGGGGCACCCTTGCAGGCCTCAAAGGTCTTGCGGATGATGTGCTCCCGGCACTGGGTCAGCACCTGGACCGTCACGTCCTCAGGAATCATATTCTTCTCAATCAGCGTCCGCAGGAAGGTGTATTCCGTCTCGGAGGCCGCCGGGAAACCAACCTCAATCTCCTTGAAGCCTATTTTCAGCAGCATCTTATAGAAATCCAGCTTCTCCTCCAGGCTCATGGGAATCACCAGGCTCTGGTTGCCGTCCCGCAGGTCCACAGAGCACCACTGGGGGGCCTTCTCAATATGGTCCTTGTGGACCCATTTCAGGTGCTCTCCGGGGGCGGGGTAATAGCCGGTAGAATACTTTGTTACATCCATTGTTTGCACATCCTCTTTTGAAATCTTGCGTCTGCCGGGGCGGCGGGGATGGAGCGCAAAAAAACGCCCTGTCTCTTCCAAAGCAAAGAGACAGGGCGTAAAAGCCTTGCGGTACCACTCTTTTTGTCTGCAAAAGCAGACCTCTCACCGCGGTCAAGCAACCGCGCTTCGCTATAACGGGCGTTCCCCGTCCTGCCTACTTTTTATTCAGCAAGGCCGCTCCGAGGCCAGTATACGCTCCCGCCGTCCGTTGGCTCGCACCGGCCGCCAACTCTCTGCATCGGGCATCTGGAACGCTTTCTCCTCATCTGTGCGTTTGTCTTATGGGTGGCATTATAGCACGCAGTACCCCAATTGTCAAGCAATTTGTCAGTCCCTGGCGGTTTTTTGTCTTTCCTCTGTGGCCGTTCATATTGGCCTTCCCTTGGGAAAGCGTTCTCATCAACAAAGGTGCTCCCGCTCTATTTCGCCACGTTTCGGAGCGATGTGGGCATCGCCCCCTGCAAAAGCGACTTTGCCTTTTGTGAATTTGCCCGAAGGCTTATTTATTTTGCATAATTTTGTCTCCCGGAAACATTCAAAAATCGTCTGCTTTGACGGTTTATCACTTTAGCGTGAAAAAGTACTTTACAACTTTAGCGAAGTGAAGTATAATGCATTCATCAAGCAAATCTGCCCCACCGAACAGAGGAAGGAAAGGAAGACCCGTTATGAAAAAACTGATTGCCGCCGTGCTTGCCGTGACCACCGTTTTGCTGTGCACTGCCTGTGGAAAGAAATCCGACTCCGATGTCAGCTATGTACAGAAAAAAGGCACCCTGGTTGTGGGGGTCACCGACTACGAGCCCATGGACTACAAGGATGCTTCCGGTAACTGGACCGGATTTGACGCGGAGTTTGCCCAGGCCGTGGCCGAAAAGCTGGGCGTTGAGGCCCAATTCATCGAAATCGACTGGGACAACAAGTTCTTTGAGCTGGAATCCAAGGCCATCGACTGCATCTGGAACGGCATGACCATTACGGACGAGGTCAAGCTCAACGCCAGCGTCTCCAACCCCTATGTGAAGAACGCCCAGGTGGTTGTCATGGACAAGGCCGCCGCCCCGGACTACGATGCCGTCGAGCTGCTGCGCACCCTGACCTTCGCCGTGGAAGCCGGGTCCGCCGGAGAGGCGGAGCTCAAAGCCATGGACATTTCCGGCATTACCGCCGTCCAGTCCCAGTCCTCCGCTCTGATGGAGGTTGCCGCCGGAACCGCCAACGCCTGCGTCATTGACATCACCATGGCAAACGCCATGACCGGCGAGGGCACCGGCTATCCCAACCTGACGATTGCCCAGGAGCTGAGCTCTGAGGAATACGGCATTGGCTTCCGCAAGGATTCCGACCTAACTGCCAAGGTCAACGACATTATGGCCGAGCTTATGGCCGATGGCACCCTGGACGCTTTGGCTGCCAAGTACAGCCTGACCCTGGTAAAGTAAAGATGGCACAGTTTGTAACCGTCACCGAAGCCCTTTTGAAGGGCTTCGGTGAGACCATGAATATCTTCCTTCTGACCCTGGCCTTCTCCATTCCCTTGGGGCTTGTCATTTGCTTTGGCACCATGAGCAAACGAAAGCCCCTGCGGTACTTTATGAAGTTTGTCGTCTGGGTTATTCGGGGCACGCCCCTGATGCTGCAGCTGATTGTTGTTTTCTACGGCCCGGGGCTTTTGTGGGGGCTCCCCGCCATGGGGCGGTTCACCGCCGTCATCCTGGCCTTTACCATCAACTACGCCTGCTATTTCAGCGAGATCTACCGGGGCGGCATTGAGAGCATCCCCCTGGGGCAGTATGAGGCCGGGCAGGTACTGGGCCTGACCAAGGGGCAGATTTTCTTTAAAATCGTGCTGATGCAGGTGGTCAAGCGGATTGTGCCCTCTATGGGGAATGAAATCATCACCCTGGTCAAGGATACCTCCCTGGCCCGGGTCATTGCGGTGTATGAGGTGATGTGGGTCGGTCAGTCCTTTATCAAAAGTGATGGCCTCATCTGGCCCATGTTCTATACCGGCGCGTTCTATCTGCTGTTCTCCGGAGTTCTGACCCTGCTGTTCCGGTGGATTGAAAAAAATTTGGACTATTACAGAGGTTGAGCCATGGAAGAGCTTCGTGTAGAAAATATCAAGAAAAACTTTGGGGCGACGGAAGTGCTGAAGGATATCAGCTTCACCCTGCGCCAGGGGCAGGTTCTGACCATTCTGGGCTCCTCCGGCAGCGGAAAAACCACGCTCCTGCGGTGCCTCAACTTTCTGGAAAACCCGGACAGTGGCACCATCTCCATTGACGGGGTGCCGCTTCTGCGACGCAGCGAGGAGGAAATCCGGAAAAACCGGCTGCGTTTCGGCCTGGTGTTCCAGAATTTCCAGCTGTTCCCCCAGTATTCCGTGCTGCAAAACATCACTCTGGCCCCTACCCTGCTAAAAACCGGCACGCCCCAGGAGATCCGGCAAAAAGCCTTGACGCTTCTGGAGCAGGTGGGGCTCTCCCAAAAGGCGGATGCCTATCCCTGCCAGCTCTCCGGCGGCCAGCAGCAGCGGGTGGCCATCGCCCGGGCCATGGCCCTGACCCCAGATATTCTCTGCTTTGACGAGCCCACCTCCGCCCTGGACCCGGAGCTCACCGGGGAGGTTCTGCGGGTCATCCGCAGCCTGAAGGAGAAAAACTACACCATGATTATCGTTACCCACGATATGGCATTTGCCAAAAGCATCTCCGATGTGGTAATCTATATGTCGGAGGGCGTGATTGAGGAGGCCGGGACCCCGGAGGAAGTTTTTGACAACCCCAGAAGTGAACGGGCCCGGGCATTCCTGAACGCCATGCAGAATCCACAATAAGGAGACGGTACTTTGGAAATGCAGAAAAAAATTGACACGCTTTACGAGGCCATTGCCTCTTTGGAAACCCCCCGGCAGGTACAGGAGCTGTTTGAGGACCTGTGCACCCAGAAGGAGCTGGAAAAAATGGCCGAGCGGCTCTACGCTGCCAAGCTCCTGATGGAGGGCAATACCTACAACCAGGTGATTTCCCAGACGGAGATTTCCTCCGCAACCCTAAGCCGGGTCTCCCGGTGCGTCCAGTACGGGAAGGGCTATTCCAGACTGCTGAAAAAAAGCGAACAGGAAAACAGCTAAAATAAAACATTCCATTGCGAACCAGCTCTCAAACCGATTCACAACGGAATGTCAATAAGTCAAGATTTGACCGTAGGGGCTGATGCAGGCATCAGCCCCTACGGTATTTTTTCAGACGAACCGCTTATCCATGTTCTTCGCCACTGCCGGGGCGATGACCTTGTAGAAGGTGTCGTTGCCGAAATGGGCATCCAATGTAGCGGTGGTAGAGCCGGTGCCGTTGACGGCGTTGGTATCCGTGGTTCTGGGGATTTCCACATAGGTGCCCGGGTTCCAGGTCCGGTAGTGCTCCCAGATCATGGGGCAGTCTCCATGGGTGTACCAGTAGAAGGTGGTTTCCACATTGTACCAGATATCCCGGTTCCAATCCCCCCGGTAGACACGGCCCGGGAAGGAGGACGCAAAGGTGGCAAAGAAATCCTCCGTCATTTCCGTAAAGCCCTTGATTTGCCCCGGGCCGTCACCGAAGTCAAACTCTCCCTGGAGCCATACCACCCCCAGGAATTGATTCTGGGAATTGCGTTCCAGCGCAAAACGCAGCCGGTCCTTCATAGCCCGGTAATAGGGGGAATTTACCCCCCAGCGCAGCCGCCCCTCAGAGGGGCGCATATTTTTTTCGTCGTAAACTCCCGGCTCTCCCACGGTAAAGCCCACGCCGCCATAGGCGCAGGGCAGCACCAGAAGATCATAGTCCTCCGGAATCCGGTCCAGGAGCAGGTCTGCCAGGGGCAGCTGCATGCCCTTGGTGCCCGGCTGGTCCGGGACACTGGCGGGGTTCCCGTAGGGACGCAGGTCCTGGAAATTCTGGGCGCAGGCCCCCAGGGGCACCGCCTTCAGATTGTCCTCCCCCAGGAAACCCAGCTGCCGGATGCGGCTTCCGCGAAAGCGGGCCATATAGTCCTTTGTGACCGGGGATTCGTCGAAGCCAACCGCGTTGGACTGGCCTGCCACGCAGAGAATCATGTATTTTTTGTCCATAAAAATTACCTCTTTTACGCCTTACTGGAGAAAATCTGCTGGCGCTCCACCAGCTCGGCAAATTTTCCGTTCAGGGCCATCAGCTCTTCATAGGTTCCGTCCTCCACGATTTTGCCCCGCTCCAGCATGATAATCCGGTCGCACTGACGGATGGTGGACAGGCGGTGGGCAATGACGATTCGGGTGCATTTCAGATGCTCCAGGGAGTCGGAAATCTTCTTCTGGGTGATGTTGTCCAGGGCGCTGGTAGCCTCGTCCAGCATCAGGACTCTGGGTTTGGGGGCCACTGCCCGGGCAATCATCAGCCGCTGCTTCTGCCCGCCGGAAATGCCGCCGCTGCCCTCGGAGATGACGGTATGCATGCCCATGGGCATCTCCCGGATATCGTCGGCCAGGCCCGCAATCTCGGCGGCCTCCCAGGCCTCCTTGTGGGTAAGCCAAGGGGCGGAAATGGTGATGTTCGAGAAAATGGAATCGGCAAACACCCGGCCGTTCTGCATGACAACGCCGATTTTCCGGCGCAGAGAGCGCATATCCAGGGTGGAGATATCCCGTCCATCATAGTAGATGGCACCCTTTATGGGCTTTTCAAAGCCCAGGAGCAGCCGAAGCAGGGTGGTTTTGCCGCAGCCGGTCTGGCCTACAATGGCGATGTACTGCCCCGCCCGGATTTTCAGGGAAATGTCGTCCAGAATCAGGGAGCCATCCTCCGTATAACGGAAGGAGACATTGTTGAGCTCAATATTGCCGCTGAGCTTATCCACCTGCTGCCTGCCCTCGGAAAGCTCCGGCTCGGCCTCCAGCAGGGGCCGCACCATTTCCAGGGTGGGCTGAATGGTCGCAAACTGCATGGCCAGGGAGACCAGGGTGGAAAACGCGCCCATAGTCATGCCGTAGGCCGCCATAAAGGAATAGTAATTGGCAACCGTCAGGTGGGCAGTCAGCGCCGCCGCGTAGAGCCAGACCGTTCCCAAGGCGGAAATCAGGGCGGCAATGGGTCCGTTCATCTTAATGAAAAACGGAGGGTTGTAGTTTCTGTCCGCATTCTTGGCGTGCATCTGCGCCCATTGGGAAAAGGCCCGCTTTTCCGCGCCGGTCAGGTGCAGCTTCTGAACACCGTTTAAAAGCGCGTAGGTCATGCCGGACTCCTGAGCCCCCAAGTGCATGGTCTGGCTGACCCGGCGTGTCTGGACAATGGTGGTGAGCACGGAGAAGCCGAGGGTCACCAGAATAATCACTATGGACGGGACTACCAGGGTGGGCGCGTAATTGAAAATCTGGGCAATGTACGTCAGGGAGAAGATACCGGACATGCCGCTGAGCATAAAGGAATTGATAATGGTGTCGCACAGGCCGTTGAGCTGGGAAAGGCGGCTGGCCAGCTCGCCGGAGGAATACTTTTTAAAGAAATCCGGCGGCAGCGAAATCATGCGCATCATGGTCGCCGCCTGCACCTGCAGGCTGATTTTGTTGTGCATGGTTCCGGAAAAAAAGCTGCTCACCAGCTCCAAAAGGAGTCTGCTGACCGAGGAGAACACCAAAAAGATCGCCATCGCCATGAGAACCCGGATATTTCCGCTGGTGACCACGTTGGAAAACAGGAGATTTTGCAGCTTGGGGCCCAGCATGCCCAGCAAGGTGGAAAACAGCATGCACACCGCCACGCCCGCAAAATCGTACCAGGAAAAGCACCCAATCAGGAACTTTGCCAGGTCCGGAATGGTCAGCTTTCCGCTGGGCAGCGGGCGATAGAAGCAGATGCCCTCGTTTTTAAACAGCGCCTCCGTTTCATTCGTCAGGCGGCGGCTCTTGCCGCTTGTTCTGTCGATAAAGGTATAGCTGCCGTTTTTGCCGGGTAAGAGGGCCACCGGGGTATCGTCATCGGCATAGAAGCCCAAAAGCGCGCCGATGGCATCCTTGTGCCAGCCCTTTTGCAGCGTCACATCCCGCCACATCATGCCGGTGGGACGGACCAAAGCATCCAGCTCCCCATGCAGGTCTTCCACGGGCAGGGTGGTCTCCCGCGCCCGCAGATGATAATAGAGCAGAATTTCCTCCAGAGCCTTTTCGCTCTGCCTGCCGTCCCGGCGCATGGCGCTTGCAATGTGTGCCCCGGTGACCGCGTCCGCCAGCTGCATAAAGGCCAGGGAGAGCATTTCATCGTCACTCGCCTTTCTCTGGCGCAGCTGTTCATCAAACCAACCCATCGGGCACCTCCTTATTCGCTGCTGACCAGGCGGGTATACAGGCCGCCCTTGGCATAGAGTTCCTCATGTGTCCCCCGCTCCATCACATGGCCGTGGTCCATGACCAGGATTTCGTCGCAGTCCCGGATGGTGGAGAGCCGGTGGGCCACCACGATGCAGGTAATGCCCCGCTGGGCGATAGCGTTTACCACATTGAATTCCGTCTTGGCATCCAGGGCGCTGGTTGCCTCGTCCAGAATGATGATGGTGGGGTCCTGGGCCAGCACCCGGGCAATTTCCAGCCGCTGGCGCTGTCCGCCGGAGAGGTCCGCGCCGTTTTCCAGCAGCCTGTGCTGGTAGCCGCCATCCCGCCGCATGATGTCCGTGTGAATCTGGGCATCCCGGGCGGCCATAATCATCTCAAAATCCTCGATGGAGTCGTCCCACATCTTGATATTGTTGGCAATGGTGTCGGCAAACAGGGTGATATCCTGGTCAACCACCGCCACAGAGCCGGTAAAGACACTGCGGTCAATCTGGGAAATGGGCTTGCCATCGAACAGGATTTCTCCGCTCCAGGGCTGATAGAGCCCGGAAACCAGCTTTGCCACCGTGGATTTGCCGCAGCCGGAGCCGCCCACCAGGGCGATTTTCTTGCCCGGAGTCAGGGTCAGGTTCAGGTTGCTGATGAGGGGCTCCTTCAGGCGGTTGTAGCCGAAGGTGAGATCTTTAATCTCCACATTCCCGCTGAGCTTATCAAAATTGTCCGCATCGACCGACTTTGCGGAGAAGATGGGGTCATCCGGGTATTCCATCACATCGTCAATACGCTCCATCTGGGTGCGCATTTCCTGGATCTGCTGCCGCGCGCTGAGCAGGCTCTGAACAGGGCCCGTAAAGCTGCCGAGATAGCCCTGGAAGGCCATGACCATGCCGTAGGTGAACTTTCCCTCCATGATGAAGAGCACACCGATAATCAGAATCGCGGTATCGCAAACCATGCTCAGGAAGGAAGGCAGCAGATTCATGGTCATTTCCTTGCGCTCGTGGCGCACAGAGACGCTGTTGACGCTGGCCTGATAGCCGCTCCAGCGGCGGAAATAGCCCTCCTCGGCACCGCTGGACTTGATGGTTTCGATCATCTCGATGCACTGCATCCCGGCCGAGGACAGCTTGGCGGCATCCCGCATCTGCACCCGGGAAACGTCCATCCGGCGCCTGGACAGATAGTTGGAAAAGGCCATGTCAACAACCAGCGACAGCATGCCAATCAGGCTCAGGACCAGGCTGTAGCGCAGCATGACCACCAGATAGAAAATCGCCATGCCCAGCTTCAGCAGCAGCGGGGACAAAAGGTTTACCATGGTGGAGGCAACGGAGGCGTTGGCAGACTGCCGCTGAAGCAGGTCCGCCGTGGAGCGCTGGGTAAAGAATCCAATGGGCAGGTGGAACAGCTTCCACACAAACTGGGCATTGCCCACCACATCGAATTTGCCGTTGATGCGCAGGTTGCTGAAAATTTCCGAGCAGGAGATGGCAAACTGCAGCATCGCCATGGCAAAGGTGGCAATCAGGAAGGGCACGGCCCATTCCGGATTCTGGTTGCTCAGAAGCCTGTCGATAAAAACGCGGCTGAAGCCGGGAGAAATCACGCCGATTAAGGCGGTAATCAGGCTGGTCAGGGCCACGAAGGCGAAAGCCGGGCCCGTACCGTGCAGACGGCGGCGGGCAAACTGCAAAACGCTCTTGGGGGCACCGCTGGGCTCGAAGTTCTCCCCGGGCTCCAGGCAGATCTGGATGCCGGTGTAGGCATCCTCCAGATCCTTCAGGGTAATCTCCGTCCGGCCCCGGGCGGGGTCGTTGAGAACGGGATTTCCCTTTTTCGTAAACCCATCCAGCACCACAAAGTGGTTAAAATTCCAGTGGATGATGCAGGGGAAGGGCCCATCCTTCAGGGCCTCCACCTCCGTGCGGTAGCCCTTGGCCGTCAGGCCATAGCTTCTGGCGGCCCGGACCATATTTCCCGCGTTGACACCGTCCCGGGAGACCGCGCAGTCGGACCGCACCTGCTCCGGCGCGAGCCATTTTCCATAATAGGCCAAAATCATGGTCAGGCAGCTGGCACCGCACTCCAGCGCCTCCATCTGAATCATCACAGGAACCTTGGCGCAGCCCCTCTTTAAAGGCACGTTCTGTTTTGTCTTCATAGGGTGCCTCAATTCAAAATAAAGCTCATAGGCGCAATGCTCTCCACCACAATCTCCGCGGGGTAGATGCCGGCGGGCAGGCTGCCTCCGCTAAGGACCGCGGTATAGACCCACTCGCCCTCCTGCAGACCGCCTACGGTCAACAGATACGTGCCCAGCTCCGCCTGGTTGACACGGGTAGGCGTTTCGGCAATGGACACAACCGTCATCACTTCCCCGCTCACCTTCACCTCCATGCCGGGCTGCAGCTTGGCCACATCGTCGGCGCGGACATAGCAGACGGTCTCGTCCTCCATCACCCAGGCCGCGGTGGAGACAATGGTATCCATGTGTCCAAACACGGACCACACGCACGCACCGATTAGCAGCGCCGCAATGGCACCCAAGAGGAGCCAGGTGCTGGGCCTGGTGACCCGCAGATATTCGTCCAGCCGTTCGGGAGAGTTCAGCTTGTCCACCGCGTCCTTCCGGAAAATGGTGGAGGAAGTGTCCTGATTGGTCTCATTCATATGTGGCAGCAACCTTTCTAATCAAACTGACGCGGCAGGCAAACCACCCTGCCGGTATAAAATCAAGTTTATTATAGCACAGGAAACACGGCAAAACAATGGTCAGCGCGATGTTTTGTGCCGAAAAACAGGCGTAGCCCTGTGTGGGGCACAGGAATCCCCCTAGGGGGCTTCTTCGGTCCATCCCCCCTGGAGATGGACGTGCCTACGGTTTACGAGGATATGATTTTCGGGCCCCTCCACAGTCACACCTGACAGTCCACTGTTTCCATTGTAAAACGCAAAAACGCTTCCCCTGAGGCAAACTTCTCAGGGGGTGCGCGGTTTAGCTATGGATTTCCGTCAATGCGTCCTCAATGTCCTTGACGCTCACGGGCTTGGGGATATAGCCGTTCATACCGGCCTCCCGACATTTTCGCCTGTCGCTGGCGAAGGTGTTGGCGGTCATGGCGAAGATGGGGGATCGCTGTCGCAGGTAACCGTCACGGTCTGCTCTTTCTTACCGGCAAGGGGGCTGAGCATATCGGCGCACTGCCGCAGGGTTTCCCCTGTTGGACGGAAAATTTTTCCTCTTGACTTTTTCGATTAATTGTGTAAAATTAAATATAGAAAAATTAGATTGTACGAAAGAGAGGTTCCGCTATGGAGCGATACGATATTGCCATTATCGGCACCGGGCCCGGCGGGGTTTCCGCGGCGATCACCGCCAAGGTGCGGGGGAAAAATCTGATTCTCTTCGGCTCTCGGCATCTGAGCGAAAAGCTGGAAAAGGCCCACTCCATCCTCAATTACCCCGGTCTTCCCAATGTATCCGGGCAAGAACTGGCCCGGGCCTTCCGGGAGCAGTTGGACAGTCTGGAAATCCCCATCACCGAAAAGCAGGTCACGGCGGTTTACGCCATGGGGGACTATTTCGCCCTCCAGACCCCGGATGAGCTGGTGGAGGCCCGCACCGTCATTCTGGCCGCGGGGGTGGTCACCGCCAAGCCCCTGCCCGGTGAAAACGAGCTTCTGGGCCGGGGGGTAAGCTACTGCGCCACCTGCGATGCCCATTTCTACCGCGGGAAAACCGTCGCGGTCGTTGGCTATTCCGGCCACAGCTGCCGGGAGGCGGATTTTCTGGCCGAGAGCTGCGAAAAGGTTCTCTACTTCCCTGCCGCACCCCATGATGTGACTGTTTCTCCCAAAGTCACTGTGGTGCGGGACAAGCCCAGCGCCATTCTGGGGCAGCGGCAGGTGACGGGTATAAAAACCGTTTCCGGGGCAGAATATCCGGTAGACGGTGTGTTCGTCCTGCGGGATGCCGTGGCCCCGGACAAGCTGGTGCCCGGAATTCAGACCCAGGGGAATCACATTCAGGTGGACCTGCAGATGAGAACCAACCTGCCCGGCCTTTTCGCCTGCGGCGATGTGACCGGCACCCCCTATCAATATGTGAAAGCCGCCGGACAGGGCAACATGGCCGCCCTCAGCGCCGTTGCCTATCTGGCAGAACAAAAAGAAAAGGAGACAAAATTATGATTACCAAGATTACCAACAACGATTTGACCGAAGCCTGCGGCAAGCCCCTGGCCGTCCTGGATTTTTCCGCTCAGTGGTGCGGTCCCTGTAAGATGCTGGCCCCCGTCCTGGAAAGCGTGGCCCACGACCTGCCGGACATGGCGTTTTACAGCATTGACGTGGACGAAAATTTCGCCCTGGCCCAGGAATACCGGGTCAGCAGCATCCCCTGCGTGGTCGTTCTGAAAAACGGCCAGGAGGTGGACCGGACCATCGGCTTTGAGCCCCAGCCCGCCATTCAGGCCTTCCTGGAAAAGCACCTGTAAGGCCATGGCCTATGAGGAACTAAAGCTGGAAAACCAGCTGTGCTTTCCCCTCTATGCCTGCGCCAAGGAGGTGGTCCGGCGGTACAAGCCCGTTCTGGACGGGCTGGACCTGACCTATACCCAGTATATCGCCATGCTGGTTCTCTGGGAGCACCGGGAAATCAGCGCCAAGGACCTGGGGGCCCACCTGTACTTAGACTCCGGCACCCTGACCCCGCTGCTGAAAAAGCTGGAGCAGAAGCACTATGTAACCCGCCGCCGGGACCCCTGCGACGAGCGAAACCTCCTGGTCACTCTGACCCCCCAGGGCCTTGCCCTGCGGGAGCAGGCGCTGGAGGTCCCCCCGCGGATGCATGCCTGTGTGGCCCTGGAGCCGGAGGAGGCCAAGCAGCTGGGAACGCTTCTGCGGAAGCTGCTAAAGGCCATGGAGCTGTAGCCCATGTTATCAAATTTCCATTTTTGTCTATTGCCGCCTTCGAAAACCCGTGGTATAGTCAAGCCAGAGTAAAAAGGAGGGCGCTTTATGAAAGAACTTTGGAAACGTTTTCAGGCTGCTGCCATTGTGGTCAGCGTTTGTATGCTGATTCTGGGCATTGTGATGCTGGTCTGGCCGGATGTCTCCGCTATGACCGTCTGCATTCTTTTGGGCATTCTCTGCGCCGTTGCCGGTGTTTACAAATTGGTTCGCTACTTCCGGCTGGGTTTCGCGGGGCTGTTTTTCCGGTTTGACCTGGGGGCGGGCATCCTGTACATTCTGGCGGGGCTCCTGCTTCTGATGCATCCCCAGGATGCCACGGCGATTCTTCCCATGGCCGCCGGTATCTACATTCTCTTTGGCAGCGTCCTGGATATCCAGGTCGCCTTGGAGATGCGCCGGTTTGGTCTGCGGAACTGGGGCGGCTTCCTGGTGCTGGGCATTCTCGATACCGTGCTGGGCTTCTACCTGCTGTTTAACCCCTTCACCGGTGCTTCCGCGCTGATGATGGCCGTCGGTATCTGCCTGATTGTGGGCAGCATTCAGAATTTCTATTCCATATACTGCATCTCTAAGGCAGTGCGGGAGAGTAAGAAGGACCGAATCATCGACGTAGAGTGGGACCGGCTGTAAAGCGCAAAATTTAAGGGGCTGTTAAATAACCCCAAAAGCAAATCGCAGACTCTTTTCCAAAATGGAAAGGGTCTGCTTTTTCTTACCCATC
>OIYG01001995.1_pt1 | contig 14011 bp, 6 predicted proteins | sample 1587861 | NCBI WGS metagenome assembly OIYG01 (sample SAMN03283272) | human gut metagenome | biome: human-associated habitat; material: feces | host: Homo sapiens | place: Peru | collected 2012 | reverse complement strand
ATAAATGGTGCAGAAAGAGTTGTTGTAAGCCAATTAGTACGTTCACCAGGATGTTATTATGCTTTTACATACGACAAAACAGGTAAAAAATTATTTACATCAACAGTAATGCCAATAAGAGGAGCATGGCTTGAATATGAAACAGATGCAAATGATGTTTTTTATGCAAGAGTTGATAGAACAAGAAAAATACCTGTAACAATGTTATTAAGAGCAATAGGATTATTAACAGATGAACAAATGGTAGAATTATTTGGTGAAGAACCAAAATTAATGGCTACAATACAAAAAGATACAATTAAATCTCAAGATGAAGCTTTAATTGAAATCTACAAAAAATTAAGACCAGGAGAATTACCAACAGCAGAAGCTGCAAGAAGTTTATTCAATGGATTATTATTTAATCCAAGAAGATACGACCTAGCAAGAGTTGGTAGATACAAATTCAATCAAAAACTTTCATTAGCAACAAGAATAACAAATCAAATAGCATTTGCAGATATTATAAATCCAGAAACTGGAGAAGTATTTGTTGAAAAAGATACAGCAATTGATGCTGAAACAGCAAAAGCTATCCAAAATTCAGGAATTAATATTGTAGATGTAAAAGTTGATGACAAAAAAGTTAGAATAATAGGAAATGGAACTGTAGATATTCATAGTGTTTTAGATATTGACTTTAAAGATTTAAAAATTAAAGAAGAAGTTAACTATGAAGTACTAAAAGACATAATTGAAAATACAGAACCTAAAAACTTATTAAAAGAAATAAAAGAAAGAATAGATGAATTAGTTCCAAAACACATTACAAATGAAGATATAATTGCTTCAATAAACTATATCTTTAACCTAGATCATGGGCTAGGAAAAGTAGATGACATAGATCATTTAGGAAATAGACGTGTAAGATGTGTTGGAGAATTATTACAAAATCAATTTAGAATTGGTTTAACAAGATTAGAAAGAATAGTTCGTGAAAGAATGACAATACAAGATTTAGATGTTGTTACACCACAAACTTTAATAAACACAAAACCAATAACATCATCAATAAGAGAATTCTTTGGAAGTTCTCAATTGTCACAATTCATGGATCAAACAAACCCATTATCAGAATTAACACATAAAAGAAGAATTTCAGCATTAGGACCTGGTGGACTTTCAAGAGAAAGAGCAGGATTCGAAGTAAGAGACGTTCACTTTACTCATTATGGTAGATTATGTCCAATCGAATCTCCAGAAGGACCAAACATTGGTCTTATATCTGCAATATCTTCATTTGCAATAATTAATGAATATGGATTTATAGAAACACCATATAGAAAAGTTGATAAGAAAACACATAAATTAACTAACATAGTTGAATATATGCCAGCAGATGTTGAAGAAAAATTTGTTATAGCTAAAGCATCTGAACCAGTTGACAAAAACGGTAAATTCACGAACAAAAAAATAAAAGTAAGAATAGCAGAAGAAATAGCAGAAGTTGAACCTGAAAGAGTTGACTATGTTGATGTTTCACCACAACAATTAGTTTCAGTAGGTGCTGCAATGATACCATTCTTGGAACATGATGATGCTCACCGTGCATTAATGGGTGCAAACATGCAACGTCAAGCAGTTCCACTATTAACAACAGATTCACCAATGGTAGGAACAGGAATGGAATACAGAGCTGCAAAAGACTCTGGAATAATGGTTTTAGCAGAAGCAGATGGAACAATAGAAAAAGTTACTGCAGATGAAATAACATTAAAAACTAAAAAAGGTGAACTAAAAACATATAAACTACGTAAGTTCAAAAGAACAAATGGTGGTACTTGTATAAATCAAAGACCAATCGTTGTAAAAGGTGAAAAAGTAAAAGCTGGAGATGTAATTGCAGATGGACCTTCTACAGATAAAGGGGAAATGGCATTAGGTAAAAACGTGCTTATAGCATTTGCTACATGGGAAGGTTATAACTACGAAGATGCTGTTTTAATTAGTGAAAGATTAGTAAAAGATGATGTTTATACATCAATCCATATAGAAGAATATGACTGCGAATGTAGAGATACAAAATTAGGACCAGAAGAAATAACTAGAGATATACCAAATGTCGGAGAAGACAGTCTAAAAGACTTAGATGAAAATGGTATAATAAGAATTGGTGCAGAAGTAAGACCAGGAGATATATTAGTTGGTAAAGTAACTCCAAAAGGAGAGACAGAACTAACAGCAGAAGAAAGATTATTAAGAGCTATCTTTGGTGAAAAAGCTAGAGAAGTAAGAGATACATCTTTAAGAGTTCCACATGGAGAAGCAGGAACAATAGTAGATATTAAAATATTTACAAGAGATAATTCAGATGAATTAGGCCCTGGAGTAAATCAAATAATAAGATGTTATATAGCACAAAAAAGAAAAATATCTGTTGGTGATAAAATGTCTGGACGTCACGGAAACAAAGGTGTTGTTTCTAGAATATTACCAGAAGAAGATATGCCATTTATGCCAGATGGTACACCAGTAGATGTTGTATTAAACCCATTAGGTGTTCCTTCACGTATGAACTTAGGGCAAGTTTTAGAAGTACACTTAGGTGCAGCAGTTCGTGAACTAGGATGGAAAATAGCAACACCAGTATTTGATGGTGCAACAGAACAAGAAATAGAAGAATTGCTTGAAAAAGTAGGACGTACACCAGATGGAAAAACAGTATTATATGATGGTAGAACAGGTGATAAATTTGATCAACCAGTTACTGTTGGTGTAATGTACATGTTAAAACTACACCACTTAGTTGATGATAAAATACATGCTCGTTCAACTGGACCATACTCATTAGTAACACAACAACCTCTAGGAGGAAAAGCACAATTTGGTGGACAACGTTTTGGTGAAATGGAAGTTTGGGCACTAGAAGCATATGGTGCAGCACATACATTACAAGAAATATTAACAGTAAAATCTGACGATGTAGTTGGAAGAGTAAAAACATATGAAGCAATTGTTAAAGGAGAAAATGTTCCAGAACCAGGTGTCCCAGAAAGCTTCAAGGTTTTAATAAAAGAATTACAAAGTTTAGGACTAGATGTAAAACTATATTCAGAAGATAATAGAGAATTAGAATTAAAAGAAAATATTGATGAAGGAATTGATTTTAACTTAGATAGAGACAAATCTTCATTACAAGAAGAAACAGTTCTAGAAAATGATGAATTAGAGAATTCATATATAGAAGAAGATTTAGATGATTCTGAAGAATTATTTGATACAGATGAACTATTATCTGATGAAGAACTTGCAATAGACAATATAGAAAATGATGAAAACTTAACAAAATAAGTATGTTTGAGTTAAAACTCAAACATGAGCTTGACAAAAGCTCCTACATAAATCCAAAATTAATTAAATAAAAATACATTAAGCATGAAAAATAGCATAAAGGAATTGCTCAGCAGTGTAAATTTTAAATGTAAAGATGTATTAAACAATCTAAATAATTATATGTAATCACTAAATTAAAGATGTCATGTACTTCAAAGAGTTATTTCATAAACTCTTGAAGTACACATGACAAATGAAGTGAGGAAAGGAAAAAAAGTGGACGAATTAGAAAACTTTGATAAAATTAAAATTGGTCTAGCATCAGATGAAACTATAAGAATGTGGTCAAAAGGAGAAGTAAAAAAACCAGAGACTATAAACTATAGAACATTAAAACCTGAAAAAGACGGATTATTCTGTGAAAGAATATTTGGACCAACAAAAGATTGGGAATGTCACTGTGGTAAATATAAAAGAGTAAGATATAAAGGAATTATATGTGATAGATGTGGTGTTGAAGTAACAAAAGCTAAAGTAAGAAGAGAGAGAATGGGACATATTGAACTTGCAGCTCCAGTAGCACACATATGGTACTTTAAAGGAATTCCAAGTAGAGTAGCATTAATGCTAGATATCTCACCAAGAAACCTAGAAAAAGTAATATATTTTGCATCATACATAGTAACAGATAAAGGAACATCAGGATTAACTAAATGCCAAATATTAACTGAAAAAGAATATGTAGAATCAGTAGAAAAATATGGAAAAGGTTCTTTCAAAGCTGAAATGGGTGCAGAAGCAATAGAAAAATTATTAAAAGAAATAGACTTAGAAAAATTATCAGCACAATTAAAGAAAGAATTAGAAAAAGCAACAGAACAAAAGAAATTAAAGATTTCAAAAAGATTAGATACTGTAGAAGCATTTAGAATATCAGGAAACAGACCAGAATGGATGATAATGAATGTTGTACCAGTTATACCACCAGAACTAAGACCAATGGTACAATTAGATGGTGGAAGATTTGCAACATCAGACTTAAACGACTTATATAGAAGAGTTATAAACAGAAATAACAGATTGAAAAGATTATTAGAATTAGGAGCACCAGAAATAATTGTAAGAAACGAAAAAAGAATGTTACAAGAATCTGTAGATGCCTTAATAGATAACGGAAGACGTGGAAGACCTGTTACAGGTGCTGGAAACAGACCGCTAAAATCTTTATCAGACATGCTAAAAGGAAAACAAGGTAGATTTAGACAAAACCTTTTAGGAAAAAGGGTTGACTATTCTGGACGTTCAGTTATAGTTGTTGGACCAGAATTAAAAATCTATCAATGTGGTGTTCCAAAGGAAATGGCAGTAGAATTATTTAAACCATTCGTAATGAAAGAATTAGTTGGACGTGGAATAGCACACAACATTAAAAATGCAAAAAGAATGGTAGAAAGATTAAGACCAGAAGTTTGGGATATATTAGAAGAAGTTATAAAAGATCACCCAGTAATGTTAAACCGTGCTCCAACACTACATAGACTAGGAATTCAAGCATTTGAACCAGTATTGGTAGAAGGAAGAGCAATAAAATTACATCCATTAGTATGTACAGCTTTCAATGCTGACTTCGATGGTGACCAAATGGCTATACATTTACCATTATCACCAGAAGCACAAGCAGAAGCAAGATTTTTAATGCTTTCTGTAAATAACTTATTAAAACCACAAGATGGTAAACCAGTTACAGTTCCAACACAAGATATGATTTTAGGAAGCTATTATCTAACAATGGAAGAAGATGGAGAGCCAGGAGAAGGGACATACTTTAAAGATGTTGATGAAGCATTATTAGCATATCAAAATGGAGACTTAGGATTACATGCTAAAATATTTGTAAGAATGTACAAAGAAATAGATGGAGAAGTTAAATGCAAAAAAATCAAAACAACAGTAGGAAGAATTATTTACAATCAAGGAATTCCTCAAGATTTAGGATTTGTAGATAGATCAGACCCAGAAAAAGCATTTGATTTAGAAATAGACTTCCCAGTTATAAAGAAAAACCTAGGAAAAATAGTTGCAAAATGTATAGATAAACATGGATTAAGCGAAGCAGCTGAGGTTTTAGATTATATAAAAGCAACAGGATTCAAATATTCAACAAAAGGTGCTATAACAGTTAGTGCATCTGACGTTACATCACCAAAAGAAAAAGAAGAAATTCTTGCAAGGGCAGATAAAAAAGTAGAAGAAATAGCAAAACAATACAAACGTGGATTAATAACAAACGAAGAAAGATATAACGCAACAATAAAAGTTTGGGATAATGCAACAAAAGAAGTTACAAAAGCAATGGAAGAAAACTTCGATGATATGAATCCAATATACATGATGGCAAGATCTGGAGCCAGAGGAAACATCAATCAGTTAAGACAAATTGCTGGTATGAGAGGTTTGATGGCCGATACTCAAGGTAAAGCTGTTGAAATACCAATCAAAGCAAACTTTAGAGAAGGTCTAGACCCACTAGAATACTTCGTTTCATCACATGGTGGAAGAAAAGGATTAGCAGATACAGCCTTAAGAACAGCCGATTCAGGATACTTAACAAGAAGACTTGTTGATGTAAGCCAAGATATAATTGTTAGAGAACCAGATTGTGGAACAAATGAAGGTATAATTGTAAAAGATATAAAAGATGGAAATCAAGTATTAGAGCCATTAGCAGAAAGACTAGTAGGAAGATATCCATTAGAAGACATCATTGATCCAAAAACAAAAGAAGTAATTGTTGATAAAGATACAATGATGAATGATGAAATAGCAAATAAAATAGTAGATGCAGGAATAACAGAAGTAAAAGTACGTTCATCACTATGTTGTAGAACAGCACATGGTGTATGTGCAAAATGTTACGGTATGGGACTTGCAACACGTGAAGAAGTAAACATCGGAGAACCAGTAGGAATAATAGCTGCACAATCAATTGGTGAACCTGGTACACAGTTAACTATGAGAACATTCCACGAAGGTGGTGTAGCCGGTGGAGATATTACCCAAGGTCTTCCAAGGGTTGAAGAGCTATTTGAAGCTAGAAAGCCAAAGGGATTAGCTATAATTTCAGAAATAGCAGGTAAAGTAAAAATAAAAGAAGATAAGAAAAAGAAAGAAGTTATAGTAACTTCAAAAGATGACTCTAAAACATATACAATACCATTTGGTTCAAAATTACATGTAAAAGACGGAGACGAAATAGTAGCAGGAGAACAAATAACAGAAGGATCTGTAAATCCAAATGAAATACTAGTAATAAATGGAGTAGATGGAGTATATAACTATTTAATTCAAGAAGTTCAAAAAGTTTATAGAAATCAAGGTGTTGATATAAACGACAAACATATTGAAGTAATAGGAAGGCAAATGCTTAAAAAAGTAAAAGTAACAGACGCTGGAGAAACAGATATGTTCCCAGGATCTTTAGTAGACATGTATGAATTTGAAGCTAAGAACAAAGAAGCTGAAGAAGCAGGAAAAATGCCAGCAAAAGGAAAACGTGCACTATTAGGAATAACAAAAGCAGCATTAGCAACAGACAGTTTCTTATCAGCAGCATCATTCCAAGAAACAACAAGAGTATTAACAGAAGCTGCAATAAAAGGAAAAGTAGATCCATTAATAGGATTAAAAGAAAATGTTATAATAGGTAAACTAATTCCAGCAGGAACAGGAATGGGAATATACAAAAACACAAAAATAAACACAGAAATAGAAAATACAATAGAAGATGCAGCAAAAACACCAGAAACAAATATGGTAGGATAAAATTAAGAACCTTATGGTTCTTAATTTTTTTATGCATGTCCGCCAGAGCAAAGCCTATGCTAGTTCTTTACATCTAAGAAATTTGCGAAATTTTATGGAAAATGATATAATTAATACATCTAATATAGATACATGTTCAAAGCTATTGAAAGGAGTAATAAAAATAACTAAAATTCTTATATGCATAGCTGCAATGGCGGCAATGTTTAATATGTTCAACATATTAAAATCATTATCAATTCATACTATATCTAAAAAGGCGATAATTACATCAATAGTATTATTGTTAATAGTATTAGCGATTGATATCTACTTTTGGGTATTTGCAAAAGATATTATTATTGGAATACTAATGTTATTAATCTTTTGTTTATGTGCTAGTTTATTCTTATATAGAATAATAGTTAAGCATAAACAAGATAAAATAATTAATGATTATTACGAAAGCTTTAAAAAATAAAATAACAAAAACAGCTTTGAACAAAGAAGTTGCCCGGTGAATACCGGGCTTTTTCTTTATCTTGACAAAACCGCTAAAAATAGGGTACAATATATATGTTTGATAAAAGGAGAATCTTATGGCCAAAAACAAAAAAGATAAAAAATTTGAAACATTAATTTCAAGGACAAAGATCTATTTAATATTAATAGCAATATTATTAATAATATTATGTATTAATGATACTAGTTATATAGTATCATCTATTGTGATATATGCATTAATAATCATATATTCACTTTGGACAAATAATAAAAGAAGAGATGAACTAACAAGACATATACAAGATCTTACTGTAAATGTAGATTCAACAGTAAAAAGCTCATTAGTGAATTCTCCATTCCCATTAATATTAATGGAAACATCAGGTAATATAATATGGAAAAGCTCAAAGTTTGTTACAGAATTTGCCAATACAGATATAGTTGGTGTTGTAAAAGGATTAGCAAAAGAAATAAAACTAGACATATTAGAAAGCAAATTCAATAAAGAAGAAATAAAAAATCAATCAATAGAAAGAGAAATAACGATTGGTAAAAAAACATATAAAGTTTTGGGAGAATATGTAAAATCTAAAAAGAAAAAACAAAACGAATATATGATGACACTATATTTTCTAGATAATACAGAAAAATTAAATTTAGAACAAGAATTAAAAGATAAAGAAAATTGTATTGGAATAATAACAATAGACAATTACGAAGAAATGGTGCAAATGTTACCAGACGAAAAGAAATCATTAATATTAGCAGAAATAGAAAAGAACATATATGATTGGACAGCAAATATAGGCGGGCTTCTTGTAAAAACAGATAGAAAGACATATATGTATTTCTTTAATCAAAAGGAATTAGAAAACTTAAAAGAAAATAAATTTGATATTTTAGATAAAGTCAAGGAAATAGATACAGATGAAACAGTTTCATTAACATTAAGTATAGCAGTATCAAATGAAGGTGAAACAAATAGTGATAAATATAAATCAGCCCAAACTGCAATGGATATTGTTTTAGGACGTGGTGGAGATCAAGCAGTTATAAGAGAAAATGAAAAATATACATTCTTTGGAGGAAGAACTCTAGAAGTAGAAAAGAGAACAAAAGTAAAAGCAAGAACAGTTGCAAGAGCCCTAGAACAAATAATATTAGAATCTAAAGATGTAATGATTATGGGACATATTAATGCAGATATAGACTGTATGGGATCAAGTTTAGGAATCTATAGATTAGCAAAAGATTTAGGAAAAGAAGCTTATATAGTAAATAATACGACAGGAGAAACAATAAGCAGTTTTATAGAAGCATTAAAAGAAGAAAAAGAATATAATGATGTATTGTTAAATAAATCAGAAGCATTAAACAAAATATCAGAAGAAACTTTACTAGTAGTAGTAGATACTCATAAGAAAAGTTATGTTGAGGTACCAGAACTATTAGAAAAAACAAACAAGATAGTAATAATAGATCATCATAGAAGAAGTCCAGACTTTATAGAAAATGCAATATTATCATTCCATGAAGTATACGCATCATCAGCAGCAGAGCTTGTGACAGAAATATTACAATATGTTGAAACAAAAGTAAACCTTACAACCATAGAGACAGAAGGGTTGTATGCGGGAATAATGATGGATACAAAGAATTTTACATTTAAAACAGGTGTAAGAACATTTGAAGCAGCAGCATATTTAAGAAAAAAAGGTGTAGACATATTAAGAGTAAAGAAATGGTTCCAAAGTAATTTAGAAAATTACAATTTAATAGCAGAAATAGTAAGAAATGCAGAAATAGTAAAAGAATCAATAGCAATATCAATATATGAAAAAGAAGACAAAAATGCAAATCTTATATGTGCAAAAGCAGCAGATGAATTATTAACAATAAGTGATATAACAGCATCATTTGTATTAGGAAAACAAGGCGACAAAATATGTGTTAGTGGACGTTCAATAGGAGATATAAACGTACAATTAATATTAGAAAAATTAGGTGGCGGTGGTCACATTACAGTGGCTGGAGCACAAATAGAGGGAATGACAATAGAAGAAGCAAAACAAGAATTAATAGCACAAATAAATGAATATTTTTCTGAATAGAAAGGAGATTATTTATGAAAGTAATATTGACACAAGATATAAAAGGGGTAGGAAAAAAAGATGAAATAATAAATGCAAACGACGGATACGCAAGAAACTTCTTGTTTCCTAAAAAAATGGCGGTAGAAGCTAATAAGCAAAATATGTCTTTGCTACAAGGAAGAAAAGACTCTGCAAACTTTAAAAAAGAACAAGATAAAGAAAAAGCAAATGAACTAAAAGATAAAATATCAAAAATAATGCTAACAATAAAAGTAAAATCAGGAGAAAATGGAAAAATCTTTGGTTCAATAACATCAAAAGAAATCTCTACAGAATTAAAAAAACAACATAACATAGAAATAGACAAAAAGAAAATAATGTTAAAAGAAGCAATAAAAGAACAAGGAACATTTACGATAGAAATAAAACTATATGAAGGAATAATAGGAAAACTAAAAATAAATATAATAGGATAAAATAATGTAATGCATTGTAGGGGCGGACGACCATACTGTGTACGCTGTAACTGTAACGAGTATAGCTCGAACAGTTTCATGTGTGTCCGCCCGTCAAATTAAAGAGGTGTGAAAATGGAAATAGGAAAAATACCACCAAGTGATATAGAAGCAGAACAAGCAGTATTAGGAAGTATGCTAACAGATAAAGATGCAACAATAGCAGCAATAGAAATATTAAAAGAAGATGATTTTTATAGAGAAGACAATAAATTAATATATAGAGCGATTCTAAATCTATATAATAGAGCAGAACCAGTAGATATAATTACATTAAAATCAGAACTTACATCAATGGGAAAATTTGATGCAGTTGGAGGATTAGAATATTTAGCAGACTTACCAGAAAAAGTACCAACAACAGCGAATGTAGAAAGATATATAAAAATTGTAGAAGAAAAAGCAATACTAAGAAACCTAATTAAAACAGCAAACGAAATAATAAGTTTAGGATATGATCCGACAGAAGAAGTTGAAAACATAATGGATAGTGCTGAGAAAAAGATTTTTGATATAATGCAATCAAAAAATCAAAAGGGTTATTCTCCAATAAAAGATGTTTTAGTAGATACTTTTTCACAATTAGAGGTGTTGTATAATCAAAAACAACATATAACAGGTGTTCCTACAGGATTTGCGGATTTAGACTATAAAACAGCAGGCTTACATGGCTCAGACTTAATACTTTTAGCAGCAAGACCTGCTATGGGAAAAACAGCATTTGCATTAAACATAGCTACTAATGCTGCAGTAAGAGCAAAAGTCCCAGTTGCAATATTCAGCTTAGAGATGTCAAAAGAACAATTGGTAAACAGAGTTCTATGTGGAGAAGCAATGGTAGATAGCAACAAAGTAAGAACAGGTAAATTAGATGAACAAGATTGGGCAAAACTAGCAAGTGCATTAGGACCATTATCAGAATCAGAAATTTATATAGATGATACTCCAGGTATATCTGTAATGGAAATAAGAGCAAAATGTAGAAAATTAAAACTAGAAAAAAATATAGGGTTAGTTGTAATAGATTACTTACAATTAATACAAGGAAGTAATAAAAGAGGCGGAAGCCGTGAACAAGAAATTTCAGAAATAAGTAGATCATTGAAAATATTAGCAAAAGAAATAAATGTACCAGTAATAGCATTATCACAGTTATCAAGAGCACCAGAACAAAGACCAGATCATAGACCAATGCTTTCAGACTTACGTGAATCTGGAGCAATAGAGCAAGATGCCGATATAGTAATGTTCTTATATAGAGATGACTATTATAATGAAGATAGTGACAAAAAAAATATAGCAGAAGTAATACTAGCAAAGCACAGAGCAGGATCAACAGGAACAGTAGAATTATTATGGCTAGGAAATTATACTAAATTTGTTAACATAGACAAAACAAGAGAATAAGAAAAAAAGAATTGACTTTTTTTACCAGTTAATGTATAATACTTATATAGATACATATAATCTATTAAGAAGTTTAATAATTAAACATTGAGAGCAAAAAAAGAACTAGAGTCTGCATACTCTAGTTCTTTTTATGTACCTTAAATATCAAAATGTTTAAAAAAATCATTTAGTAATTTAAGTGCATAAATCTTCAAAAGAAGTTTAAATAAATTAAACATCTTATCACCTCCTCGAAATAAGAAGGGAGCATAAAAATTATAATAAATAAGTGTAGAATAATATGTCGAAAGTTGTAAAATGCTAATAAATTGACTAAATACCAATAAAATGCTATAATATAGCCTATGGAAGAAAAAATATTAAAAACAATTAAAGAATATAATTTAATAGAAAATGGAGATAAAGTAATCATAGGGGTATCAGGAGGACCAGACTCGATTACTCTTTTAGATGTGCTTTTAAAGATAAAAAATAAAAACATTATAGATTTTGAAATTATAGTGTGTCATGTAAATCATATGATAAGAGAAGAAGCAATAAGTGATGAAAAATATGTAAAAGAATACTGTATTAAAAATAATATAAAATGTTTTGTAAAAAGAGTAGAAGTAGAAAAATTAGCAAAACAAGAAAAATGCGGAACAGAAGAAACAGGAAGAAAAATAAGATATGAATTTTTCTATGAAATATTAGAAAAAGAAAAAGCAAATAAAATAGCAACAGCACATAATTCGAATGATAATGCAGAAACAGTACTTATGAACATAATTAGAGGATGTGGAACACAAGGATTAAAAGGAATAGAACCTAAAAGAAATAAACTAATACGACCATTAATAGAATGTGAAAGAAAAGAAATCGAAGAATATTGTTTAGAAAATAAATTAGAACCAAGAATAGATAAAACAAATTTTGAGAATAATTATACAAGAAATAAAATCCGCAATATGCTTATTCCGTATATAAAAGAGAATTTTAATCCAAATATAATAGAAAGCATTAATAGATTGTCAGATTTATCAAAAATGGAAAATGAATATTTAGAAAAGCAAACAAAAAAAACGTATGATGAATTAATGCAGGAAGTAACTATAGAAGAAAAGAAACTAGCCAAAAATGATAAATCATTACTTGCACTGGACTTAAAAAGATTTAATTTATTAGAAAAAGTTATAAAAAATAGATTAGTGTTATATACTATAAATGAACTTTTAGGAACAAAAAATGGTATAGAAAAAAAACATATAGAAGATATAATAAAACTTTGTAGCAATAATATAGGAAATAAATATCTAATTCCAAATAAAAAAGTTAAAATTTTAATAAAAAATAAAAAAATTTTTTTCATAGCAAACTAATAGTTTCCGTAAGAAAACCCTTGAAACAACTAAATTACAGAGAAAAAAGTTTTGGAAAAACTATTGAAAATAAAAAACTAGTATGCTATATATTATTGTGAAATGTTATCAAAGTATGTTTTATAAATTAAAACATGGACGACATTTTAAATGTCGTCTTTACGATTTTAAAGGAGGAACAACAAGTGAAAACAAAATTAAAAACATTAGCCATATGGTTAATATTAATAGTTATTTTTATTGTGCTATTAACATCAATATTAGATAATGCAAACACAAAAATAAATTATTCTGATTTAATAGCAAAAATGGAATTAGGGGAAGTAAAAGAAATCGAAATAAATGCTGATGGGAAAAAAGCTTATGTGAAATTGGATGGCGATAATGTTCCAAAAGAAGTAAACATTCCAAGTATGGAAAGTTTTATGAATTATGCGAATGATTTGTTAAAAGATGGAAAAATTGAATTAACTGAAAAATCTCAATCAATGTTAGTTACAATATTAAGTTTAATTTCACCATTTGGAATATTAATAGTATTCTTTATATTCTGGTTTATATTAATGAACAATGCAGGAGCACAAGGCGGAGGAGCAAATAAAACAATGTCATTTGGAAGAAGTAAAGCAAGAATGACATCACCAGATGATAAAAATAAAGTTACATTTAAAGACGTTGCTGGAATAGAAGAAGAGAAGGAAGAATTAGAAGAAATTGTAGAATTTTTAAAAAATCCAAAAAAATTCACAGATATGGGAGCAAGAATACCAAAAGGAGTTTTATTAGTAGGTCAACCAGGTACTGGTAAAACATTGCTTGCAAAAGCGGTAGCAGGAGAAGCAGGAGTTCCATTCTTTATAATGAGTGGTTCAGACTTTGTAGAAATGTTTGTTGGTGTTGGTGCTTCAAGAGTAAGAGATTTATTTGAACAAGCAAAGAAAAATGCACCATGTATTATATTTATAGATGAAATAGATGCAGTAGGACGTCAAAGAGGAGCAGGACTTGGTGGAGGACA
>OIYG01001993.1_pt1 | contig 14031 bp, 12 predicted proteins | sample 1587861 | NCBI WGS metagenome assembly OIYG01 (sample SAMN03283272) | human gut metagenome | biome: human-associated habitat; material: feces | host: Homo sapiens | place: Peru | collected 2012 | reverse complement strand
AATTAAAGAAAAATATATAATAAAGTTACCTGAATTCAAACCGCTCAAGCTTTGTTGGAGAGGATTGGCATCTGTTATTGCAACAATATTGATGTTTTTACCTTTTGCTTTGTTAGTTATTTCGACATCCTGTACAAATGTTTTTATAATGCCAATTGAGTACATAGAACAGTACAATTCTTTGTACAAAATTTGTTATGATATTCTTTATTTTATGTTTTTATTAGCTTTACCGGCTTTGTTGTGGAATTACGCAAAACAAAATTCTATTTTTGCAGTTTGGAGTGTGAGAAAGTTTATATATCTTTTGGATAGTTATCCTGCAAAATATTTTATCAATTCGATTTATATTCAAAATTTCCAAAACACTTAACATGGATTTATATAATCCCCCTTTTTTGTAAATCTTTAAAAGCATTAACTAGTATTGTATTATCTTTCTCTGTCAGTGCTCCTATATGACCTACTCTAAAGATTTTATCTTTTAAATCTCCTCCGTTAGGGCAAATCCAAATATTATATTCATCTTTTAATTTTAAGAAAATATCGTATGCTTTTGCTGTAGTTGGGTGAATAGAAGTAACTCCATTCGCAGGACTTTCAGAAACTAATTCAAATGGTAAATTTTCAATTTTCCTTCTAAAATCTTTTGCTATAAGTGCTACTTTAGCAACTTCAGCATCAGCACCACCGTTTTCTTTTATCTCTTTTAAGCGTGCATTTATTTGTAACAATATTCCTACTGCAGGTGTAAACGGTGTTTGACCTCTTTCTTGATTTTTTAAAGCCTGTTTTAAATTAAAATACATAGATTTTACTTTAGATTGTTCTATTTTTTCGATTGCTTTTTGTGATAATACTATAATTGAAATTCCTGGAGGACAAGCTAACACTTTTTGCGAACCTGTTATCATCACATCTGCACCGCATTCTTTCATATTAAAAGAATCTGCTAAAAATGATGAAACACAATCACATGCATAAAACAGTTTATTTTTTTTACAAAAATCACCAATCATCATTGTGTCATAAAGAACTCCTGTTGATGTTTCACCAACATTAACGAGTAATCCTGTAAAATCTTGACCATCATATTCATAAAGTTTTTCTTTAGTTAATTTTTGTCCATATTCTAAATTAAGAGAAACATGTGGAATTTCGTGTATTTCACATAGTTGTACAAATCTCTGTCCAAAACTACCACCGTTAATTACTAAAACCTTATCATTTTTGTCAAAGCAATTCATTACAACAGCTTCCATAGATCCTGTGCTTGAACAAGTCATAAATACCGCTTTGGCATTTTCAGGTGCTTTCGAATATTCAAGAATATATTTTTCATTTTCAAACATTATATTTGAAAATTCTGTTGTTCTAAAATAAGGAACTTGTTCTCCACCAATAGCCCTCACTTTATCTGAAGACATAACTGGTCCAACTGTAAAATTTAACATAATTTATTCTTGTCTCCTTTATTGTATTTTAATAACATTTTTGTATTATCGTATTAATCGCTAATCGTCTAAATTTTCTTTTTTAAAGAAGGATTGATACTCCTTATCTAATTTAACTTTAATAATTGAATGTCCTTTTTCTCTTTCTTCTTTAGAAGGATATTCCATATAATCCCCATACGCTTTTTTCAAATAATCATCGTATCTACTTGGTGCTTTAAAGTAAGTGTCTTCAAACTTTAACAAATCCAACGGTTTAAAATAAGAAACCGGAAATACAAAATTCCCATTAAAAGTTCCATCTCTTTCAAGATAATAATCTTCTTTTTGTTTTTTATTATTTACTTTTAATAATTTATATAATTTACTTTTCACTTGTTTAGTTGACATTGGATATTTGCATAAAAATCTATTAACTATTCTGCTGATTTTCTTTTCAGTTATTGCATTCAAATTATACCCATTTTTCAAAAAATACATTTTAGCCAAAATTTTTAATTTTTTCATATAATATTTTGAATGTACTTTTTTCTCGGTTACACTATCATAGGGAAATACATCAATAAATATTCCATTATGGATTATTTGCTTGTCTGTCACTTTTTCAATCATATGTGTATTATTCATACGAATTTTGGCAAATATATTGTGATAATTTCGATCACTTTCTTCAGTCTGTAAAAAAAATCTTTTATCCAATTTATGCGGTGCAATTTCAATAAATTTATTATAGTTTTCAACTGTCATTCCAAAATCCATGTCATCATCCCATGGAATAAATCCTTTATGCCTTACTGCACCCAACAAAGTTCCACCAATCATAAAATAATCGATATCATTCTCATCGCATATTCTTTTTAATTCTTTAGCAATTTCTAATTGTAATAATTGCAATTCTCTTAAATCAATACTATCGGTCATATCAATAAATCTCCTAACTTTAGTAATATTTTTTTATTTTCTATTTATATACAATTTTACCATTCCTAACAAATATTCAAATGTTTCCAATTTAATTGCAAAAGAAATACCTATATAAATAATAATTCCACATAATATTTGAACAATTAAAGTAGCAAAAATAGGAAGAGGAATATATCCTATATAATAAACAATAATTCCCATGATAACTGCCAAAAAAACGCTTGGTGAAAAATCTTTAATTTGTTCTAAATATCCATATCCCAATAATTTTTTATTCGGCCATGAATTTATTATTTGACTCATAAAGCTACTTAAAAGCATACTATATGCCATCGCCTTAACTCCAAACCACATTGTACTTAAAAGAATTATCATTCCTACTACTTTTTTCATAATTTCTAAGCGAAGATACCAATCGCTTCTTCCCATAGCTTTAATAGCATTTAAATTTGCAGTATGAATTGGCCAAAACATATATGTTATACAAAAAATCCTTAAAAAGGGTACACATGGTAACCATTTTTCTGTCAATATAATCTTTACTAGTGGTTCAGCACAAAATGCCATACCCATCATCAAAGGTGCCATAATATATGAACTAGTTTTAATAGCCCTACGTGTCATTTGTTTTATACGATCTTTATTATCTTGCACACCCGCCATCGTCGGAAATAATACACTGTCTATTGACGAATTAATATTAGTCGCTAATACCATAGGATATTTATCGCCTTGATTATAATAAGCTAAATCAGCTGATGAATACATAGTACCAATTATTAAGTTACGAAGATTGTTATATACTGTTTCTAATAATGATGAAACAAGTAATTTCCAGCCAAAAGATAACAAAGTCTGAAGCCTCTGCCATGAAAACATTTTTTTTGGTCTCCATTTAACAGTTATCCAAAGAATCAATGTATCAATCGCATTATTTGATAATTGTTGAAAAATTAAGGACCATACTCCAAAACCATGATATGCCATCCAAATACCTATAAATGCAGAAAAAATAGTTCCACCAAGTGTAGCAAAGAAAAATCTTTTAAACAACATATTTTTCGATACATATGCTTGTTGAATACCCTTAACACCTGAAATGATGATTGTTAAACTTAAAACCCTAATAATAGGCACTAGTTGAAAATTATGATAAAATTTGGCAATAAGTGGTGAAACAAAAAACATGCACACATACAAAATAATACATACTATAAAATTAAAGAAAAAAACTGACGAAAAATCTAAATCATCAGCATTTTTTTTCTGGATCAAGGCCGTACCTAATCCACTATCTACAAATACTTGTAAAATAGAAGTAAATACTGTTATCAATGCAACTGTTCCGTAATCTTCTGGAATTAAAATACGTGCTAAAACTATAGAAACAATAAGTGAAACAATCTGTGCTCCACAACGTTCTGCAAAACGCCAAAAAAAGTTACTTAACACCGTCCTACTTTCAGACATGTTTTATTCTCCTTCTATCTCTTAATTTGATAAGCCAAGGAAACAATATATTTATGAATAACTTAACTTTATCTTTTGTTGAAATAACATTTAACATTCCTATATTTTCTTTTTTCAAAACTTCTTTATGTTTATTTTCTAAACAGAGTATATTATATTCTGAATCTAATATTTTATTATATATTAACGAATTATATTTATAATTTGTCTCATCATTCACTTTTTGCAATGCTTGAATTTTTCTTTTGAAATGTTTGATATATTTATCTTTATCTTGCATCATATTTAAAGTCCAAGAGCCATTAGAAAAAAGACGATACGCTGACATTTCATCGGAAATATATAACATTCCACCATGTATTGATCCCATAATTTGTAAAAAATAATCTAAAGCATAAATTTTACGAAAATCATAATTTTTTTTAAATGCATCTATTGCAATAACTAAACTATTTGTTCCAACAAATCCTCCATCTCCTCTTATTACATCTTCGATGGGAATTATTCCATTTGTGTTTATTGGTGCTATTTTATCAATAACTTTTGTATCTGATTCGTCAACCACTTTTACTGCATGCGCACAAATCCAACATTCTGGATTTAATAACAATCCATCTATCTGTTTTTGTAATTTATAATTATCAATCCAATAATCATCTCCTTCGCAAAAAGCTATATACTTCCCTTTTACTTGTGGAATAACTATATCATCCAATATATTTATTCCTTGAGAATATACATTTTTTTCTTCTAAAATCAAAGAAATAATAGTAGGATACTTATTTTTATACTGTTTTAATATATTAATCGTTTCATCTGTAGAGCAATCATCATGAATAATTAATTCAAAATTAAAAGATGTCTGTTGACTAATAATACTATCAATACATTTCGAAATATATTTTTCATGGTTATAAGTTATACAAACAATACTTACTAATACATTTTCATTCATGATTAAACCTCCTAAGATATTCATTTTTTTCTAATTCAATTAATAATAGATTTAGAAAAATATTATTTTAATATTTAAACTTTTTTATTTTGACGATAATCTTTCGTTATTCTAACCGCAACATAGTTCATTTAAAATCTTCTAATAAAATATTTGATATTCTTTTACAAGCATTTCCATCTCCATAAGGATTACTTGCTTTGCTCATTTTTTTGTAGAGTGTTTCATCTGAAAGTAATCTATTAAATTCTCTATAAATAGATTCTTCTTTTGTACCGACAAGTTTCAAAGTTCCTGCTTCAATTCCTTCTGGTCTTTCTGTTGTATCTCTCATTACTAATACTGGTTTACCAAGACTAGGTGCTTCTTCTTGAATTCCACCACTATCTGTCAAAATTAAATAGCTTCTTGCCATAAAATTATGAAAATCTATAACTTCAAGTGGTTCAATAATATGAATTCTATCATCTCCATCTAAAATAGAATATGCCATTTCACGAACAGCAGGATTCATATGAATAGGATAAATTGCTTTTACATCATCATGTTCATCCATCACTCTTCTAATAGCTTTAAACATATGTTTCATCGGTTCACCAAGATTTTCTCTTCTATGAGCTGTAATCAGTATTAAGCGACTATCTTTAGCCCATTCTAACTCTGGATGTGTATAATTCTCTCTTACAGTCGTTTTAAGAGCATCTATTGCTGTATTACCTGTTACATATATTTTTTGAGGATCTTTACCTTCATTAATCAAATTTCTTTTTGCTAATTCTGTTGGTGCAAAATTATATTCACTAATAATTGATACCGCTTGTCGATTAAACTCTTCAGGGTATGGATTAAAAATATCATAAGTTCTTAAGCCAGCCTCAACATGCCCTACTGGTATTTGCAAATAATAACAAGCTAATGCTGTTACAAATGTTGTAGAAGTATCACCATGTACAAGCACTACATCTGGATTTTCTTTTTCCAAGACTTTTTTTATTTTTTCTAATATGGAAATAGTAACGTCAAAAAGTGTTTGTTTATTTTTCATAATAGATAAATCATAATCAGGTACAACTTCAAATGTCGATAAAACTTGATCTAACATTTGTCGATGTTGACCAGTAACGCATACAACTGTTTGAATTTCACCATGTTTTTTTAATTCATTAACTAATGGACACATTTTAATTGCTTCAGGTCTAGTTCCGAAAACAAATAACACTTTCTTCATTCGGTTTCCTCCAATATTTTTAAAGTTCTTTTAAACATAATATCATTTGTATAATTATTCAAAAAATCATTATATGCATTTTCAATAATTGGTATCTGTTCAATTGGATTATTTTTTATATTTGTTAATATTTCCGCCAATTGTTTAACATTACCTTTTTCAAATAAATACCCATTTTCTTTATGTTTTATTATAAATGGAATTCCTCCAACATTACTGCACACTAACAATACTTTTGCATTCATTGCCTCTGGTATTATTAATGGTGAAGCCTCATATAAAGATGGTATTACAATCACATCGTATTGAGGGAAAATATTTCGAATATTACTTGAAAAACCTTTGAAATAAACATTAGTATTATTTTTCTTTGAGAGTGTTTCAAGTTCAGTTGCTAACGATCCTTCCCCATATATATCACAAATATACTTATCTTCTAATTTGGATAATGCATGTATTAAATACTCGCATCCCTTTACTTTTTCTAATCTTCCAACATAGCATATTTTTAAGATATGATTAGAATTCTCTCGATAGTTCTTATTTTCATAGTTAATGGTTTTAATGCCATTAGGTATTACAACAATCTTCTTTTTATCAATTCCTCTTGAAATCAATAATTCTTTTATAGCACTAGAAACAGCTATAATTTTATGACTTTTTTTTAACAACTTATTTTCCGTACTCACAAACATTTTTCTAATAAATAATGGTTTATTAATTCTATCAATATCTGCATTACTATGAACTGTTGTAATTTTCTTCTTATTTAATCTTAAGAAAGAAACAAATACTCCCGAATTAATACCATTAATATTCAATTCATCTATATCAGATTGTAAAAAAAGATTTCGTATATATTTAATATCTTTTATCGAAAAAGAAACTCCAATTACTTTATCTTTCAAATGAGAATTTAGTAATTTTTGTTCAAATATACTATCTTTTTTCACAAGAACAACTGCATTATTTCCTTTATTTACCCATTGAGTGACTATTTCAATTAAATAATTTTCTGCTCCTCCAAATTGTTTACCTAAGTCAATAAAAGCACATTTCATAATTAAAACATCTTTCTTTTCTTTATAATTTTTGCAGGATTTCCACCAATAACAGTAAATGTTTCTACATTTTTAGTAACAACTGAGCCTGCTCCAACAACTGATCCTTTTGCTATTTTTACTCCTGGCAAAATAATAGAACCATAACCAATCCATACATCATCTTCTATATATATTTCCTTGTCTACACTTCCTTGAAGATTCATCAGAATATCAGTTCTTGCTATATTATGATTCGTAGCAATAATTGCTACATTAGGAGCCATCATAACATTTTTTCCAATTGTAACTTTTCCTTGAATATAAGAATTATCACCTATTCCAGAGTTATCACCTAAAGAGATATGTGAAGATAGTTTGCAATGTCTGCCTATATCAACATTTTTCCCACAGTTATCAAATAATAATTTACCGCTTATTTGGCGTATGAGTTTTGAGAATCTCCATGTTATTCCGCATGCGTAATGTGGAAGCCATGATCCTAACAATCCATATAAAATATATCCTATAAGTTTCTTTACTTTGTTCATCTTAATGTTTCCTGATTTTTTCATGTATTACAGCATTTATAAATTTAGTGTTTCCTACAAAATATCTTTTAAATAATCTTTTTGGTTCTTGCAGCATTCTGAATAACCACTCCAAATTCATCTTCTGCATCCATAAAGGTGCTCTAGGAATATTTCCAGAAATAACATCAAAACTTCCGCCAACTCCCATAAAAACTTCTTTATGTCCTTTGTTTTGTAAATACTCAATTAAATATTCTTTTATAGGAGAAGTAATGCCTACAAAAACTAAATCGGGATTTGTCTTTTCTATTTGTTCAGATACCATTTCCCAATCAGATTCTTTAAAATAACCGTTACGAATTCCTACAATATTCAATTTAGAATACTTTTGAATTAATTTTTCTTTTGTTTTTTTAACAACTTCTTCTTTGGCACCAAGTAAAAATATCTTATAACTCTTTTGATCAGCTAATTCAACTAGATTCATCATTAAGTCAATTCCTGCCACTCTTTCAGGAAGAGGTTTTTTTAAATATTTGCTTGCCAAAACAACAGATGCTCCATCCGCGTTAATTACTCCACATTTATTTACAATCTCAGACATTAACTTATTTGCATTAACTTCATTAATTTTGTCTGCATTTACCCCCATAAGATGTAATGGTGTTTTTGTTGTAATATACTTTTCAACTAAATCAATAGTTTCCTTCATCGTTAAAACATCTATTGTTGTATTCAATATATTTATACGTTCATTTTTCCCTAAAATCGTTTCTTGTCTAATTTCTGAAAGCGTCATATCACATTGATCCTTCTTTTTTAAATACTACTAGTATTGTTTTAAATATAATTTTTATATCTAATCCTATACTCCAGTTATTAATATATTCTTTATCTAGTTTGACTACCTCTTCAAAATCAGTAATATTACTTCTTCCAGACACTTGCCACATACCAGTAATACCTGGTTTTACTGCAAGTCTAGCATGATGATGTAATTCATATAGATTCACTTCACTTTCAAGTGGTGGTCTCGTACCGACAAGTGACATATCTCCTTTTAAAACATTATAAAATTGTGGAAATTCATCAAGAGATGTCTTTCTAATGAATTCTCCAATACCAGTTTTCTTTTTTCCATCTGGTAGAATCTTATTTCCAATAATTCTAGGATCAAAATCCATTTTAAACATTCTTCCATCTTTAATTTTATTTTCTTTCATTAATTCTGCTTTACGTTCATCAGCATCTAAATACATGCTTCTAAACTTATACATTTTAAATGGCTTACCATTTCTACCAATTCTCTCTTGTGAATAGAAAATAGGCCCTGGTGAATTAATATAAATAATAGGTGCAACAAAAATAAATATAATAGCAGTCAATATGCAACCAACTATTCCTGCACATATATCCATTATTCTTTTTACTAATAGTTGTTTTGGAGAAGAATAATTAAATGCCGTTGTTAATACTGTATAGCCACCAATATCTTCAACAAATTGTTTCTTTCCGTTTTCACTTGAAATATATGGGATATTTACGTGTACAACTACCCCTGTTTCTTCTAATTTATCAATTAATTTTTTTGGGTATTCTCTAGTTTTAGGTAAAATTATCAAAACTTCATCCACCCATTTTTTACAAACATAATCAGGTGCATCTTTTGCATCACATACAATTGGGACATCACTAATTTCTTCTTGCGAATCTTTTTCAAATAAAGCAATACCAGACAATATATAGTTATCAAAAATTTGATTATCCACTTTTCCTATTACATTCAAAGCATTATCTTTATCTGTGATAATTAATAAACTTTGTTTATTACTATTTGTTGTTGAAAAATATTTCAATAAATGCGATTTCCAAAATTCTCTACAAATATATGACAAAAAAACATATATTAATGATGTATATAGAATGGTTAATCTAGAAAAATTTTGTCCCTCTTGTATAGCAAACAAATATAAAATTGCTGTAACACCTATTAATATTCCTTGTTGTAAACAACTAACAAACGTCAAATAATGTCCTTTCTTCAAAACATCTCTAAAAGAACTAAAACCTAAAATAATAATCAAATTAATAGCTTCTAGTATAATCGCCATATTTCTATATAAAGAAGTTTCATATAGAGGAAGATATCCCGCAAAAAATAAAGATAAAACATATGCAATTTGAATAACAATTAAATCTATCAATATAAAATCCCAATGTTTTAGCCAGCCGTTTGCTCTTCTTTTATACATAAAACTCCCCAACTTAAATATACTTTTTTACACTATTTAATAGTATACCTATTTATGAATAATAGTTCTAGAAGATAATTTGCCTCTCAAATTAACTATCTAGCAAATATACTATTAGAAAAAGACATACTGTACATTCCAGTATGCCTACAAACCATAGATGTTACAAATTATTAACAATTTTCATTAATTCTTTTGTTCTAAAATAATATCACAAATTCTATCAACATCTCTTATTGATAAATCCGCATACAAAGGTAACGTCAAAACTCTCTTTGCTATACTACGTGCCACTGGCGTTTCATCAACATTGAATTTTTTATTAAAACAAGCAAATGTATTGGTTAATGGATAAAAATACTTGCGTGCTCCAATTCCATTTTTCGCTAATGCTTCAAATACTTCATTTCGACTAGCACCATATATTTTCTCATCAAAAATAACAGGGAAATATGCATAATTAGATTTAACTTCTGGTTGATTCACATTCAATTGTAATCCTTCTATATTTTCTAAACGCTCGCGATATCTTTCAGCAACAACTTGACGTTTTGAAATTTCATCATCAACATGTCGTAAATTACATAACCCCATTGCTGCACAAAATTCGTTCATTTTCGCATTTGCTCCAACCGCATCAACTTCTTCAGGGCCATGAATACCAAAATTCTTTAATTCATATAGTTTACGTCCTAACTCGGGATCTTTATAACTAACTGCTCCACCTTCAATTGTATTAAAGACTTTTGTTGCATGGAAACTAAAGCATGATGCATCACCAAAATTTCCTACACCTTTCCCCTTATAAGTTTCTCCGAAAGAATGAGCGGCATCATATAAAACTTTTAGTTCATATTTTTGTGCAAGTTTTTCAATTTCTTCAATATTGCATATATTACCATAGACATGAACCGGAACAATCGCACAAGTTCGATCAGTAATAAGACGTTCCATTTTTGTTACATCAATCGTAAAGTCAATTGGGTTTATATCACAAAATACAGGAGTTAGTCCATTTCTAACAATTGCATGTGTAGTTGATGCAAATGTAAAAGGTGTCGTAATTACTTCGCCCTGTAAATTCATAGCTTGTAACGAAAGTTCAATTGCCATATGTCCATTTGTTAGCAATTCAACATTTGAAACTCCCAAATAATTTTGAAGTTCATTTTGTAGTTTGATATGCTTCGGTCCCATATTAGTAAGCCAATGTGTATCCCATATCTCGCGAATTTCATCAATATATTCTTCTAATTCAGGCATTGAAGAACGTGTCACTAAAATTTGTTTATCCATTACAATTCAACCTTCTTTCCGAAAATAATTTGCATATTATTAAACATAATACTGCAATTGCAATTAAAATTATACTATATATTAAGCCTATATTTTTCAGAAGAAATATTGGTGAAAAAGACACTAAAAACATATCTATGAATGATAAAAATATCCATGCAAAGCCGAAATCCTCTAATACACCAATATATAGGAAAAGAAAATGATGGAAATAACATTTTTAAATATTTATTTATTCCATAAGCCATTCCCACTGCAATTAAAACAAGGGAAAAATGCCATGTAAGTGTATCAATAGACATTGCATTGACAGTATTTTCACCAAACTCACTTCTATCCTTTTCTTTCACAAGACCAGTCAACATTTCTTCTTGAAGATCTTTCACGCTTTTTATAATTGCAGTTTTTCCTTTTCGTGCACCTGTATTAATTATCGCAACACCTACTAAAATGCCACCTAATAAACCTATAGTTGCAAACGCTTGTCCAATACTTGTCGCATCATTCCAACCATTATCTGATAAAACACTACCAATTGCTGCAGCTGTTCCGTGTCCTCCAACAAAACCTGCAGGTAACATCAGACCAAAGAATGAATTAATATCTTTAAAAAAAACAGGAAAAACACTTATACCTAACAAGATAAAAAATCCAAATTGAGCTATTTCTGCAGCAGCATTAACAAAAAAGCAATCACCAACAGAGGAAATCATATTTTTAAAAGAGACTTTTGTTTTATTTCCTATGAACATTGATCCAAATACAAAAGTAATTAATATACTCGAATAATTAGATATTTCGGAACTAAAAGAAATAATATTTAAAAATTGATTTCCACCAAAAAGACCAATAAACCCGGCAATTAGAGCCGCTGGTATGTATAGCTTTTGAATAAATCGAACTTTACTACGAATTACTTTTGCTATTAATAGCAAACCCGACATCCAAGCAACATCATATAATAAATTTAATGCTGAAAAAGTCATTATACTCTCCTAATACTCATGTCAATTAGTGATGTGTATTTTCATATTTCACATCTATATCAACAGCTGTTATATATTCCTCATATTTTCTAGCAATTATCATATTGTGTTTAAAATGAGCATCTTCTATTTCTTGTCCCATAAAACATTTCATATGGTTTTCAACATAATCATATCCACCCATACAAGAAAATTCACACCCTGCAGAAAAGCGTGGATTGCATTCTACTAAATGATACACTCCATTTTCATCAAGAATATATTCAAAATTCACATCTCCTAATACCCCTAACTTATCAGCCAAAATTTTCGATGCTTCTTCCAATTTTTTATCTCGATATATATAAACCGTTGTCGAACAACCGTGTGGTGTACTAATCAGTTCTCTCCGTACCATTGCAACAACTTTATGTGGCTCTATTTGACGAACAATTTCAACCATTACAATAGGACCATTTATAAACGGTTCTACTATATAATTATTTTTATCTGCTATTTTCAAGAAATCATTCCATTCCGCTTCATTATAAATATATCTTAATCCTTGACTGCTACGACCATTATATGGTTTACACACAACTGGATAGTCCCATTCCAATTTTTCTATATCTCGAAGAAATAAAGTCGGAATTGATTTTGTTTCAGGACATTCCATTTCAATAAAATCTGCTAATTTTTTCTTGTTTCGAATAATGTCAATTGCATTTTTAGGTGACATGCACAAAATAATATTATGTTCTTCAAACCATTCTCTATTAACATTTAATAAATCAATTTCATAATCTATCATAGGTAAAATATAATCAATACTTTCGTTAATACAAAGTTCTTTTACAAATTCAAGATATTTTTCATTTTCCGCAACTGGTGGAGCTTGATAAAAAGCATCCATCTCGCAAGATTCCACAATCCATTCTTTCGGATAAATATTACATCCTACAACTCTAAAGCCCATACGTTTTAGGCTTTTAAATGTAATATCTGTTGCTACTGATCCTGTAGATGTAATTAATGCTGTTTTCATAAAAGAATCTCCTTACTCTTTCATATCTTAATCTAGGTTTCAAATCTCTTACAAACGAGTTGTAAGAAATTATTTATTATAAAACTTCATAACATTTTTTAAATTAAAGTTTTATCCTCTATATAAATTTAATTCCTTGCAAACATACTTTTTGTTTTATACATAAAACTCCCCAATTCATATATAATATCTAAGTACTATTATATTATTATACTTATTTATAATTAATAGTTCTAGGAGATAGTATGTTAACTGAATTTAATAATTTTATTTCGAACAAAAAAAATTTAATTCTTTTTTATTTTGAAGCTATTTTTTTCCAAGTATTTATTTTAAGAATTTTCTTTACAGGAAATGTCTATAATACATTAGAACATTTAATTTGGGGTTTAAATACTCTATGGGTTATATACATTACAATATATGATTTCAAAAACAAACAAATTCAATTTAATAATTCTTGTGTTCTTATATTATTCTTATTTTTTATTGTTTCCACTATTAGTTGGATATTATTCCAACCAAATCATTCTCTATTTTATTTCTATGATTTAATTAAATTATATGAGTTCGGATTTATTTTTTATACATATTCTATTAATGCAAATATAAAAGAAATCAAAAAAACATTATCAGTATTAGCATACAGCTTTTGCACTTACGTTTTCATTTATATAATTGTTTCTTTAATGTTATCATTTCTTGGATATAAAACATTTAATTTACCAAATGGAAGCACTCAAATAATGATTGGAATTGATAATGAATTAGCCCATAAAACAAGATTTATGGGATTATGGTCATGGTTTACAATTGCAAGTTTTCATTGTTATATTTCAATTTGTTTACATTTATACCTAATTGAAAAT
>OIYG01001986.1_pt1 | contig 14054 bp, 11 predicted proteins | sample 1587861 | NCBI WGS metagenome assembly OIYG01 (sample SAMN03283272) | human gut metagenome | biome: human-associated habitat; material: feces | host: Homo sapiens | place: Peru | collected 2012 | reverse complement strand
CGGGAATGGCGCAGACCGGAATGCCTGCGGCGGCGCACTGGCGTACCAGGTCCTCGCCCGGGTCGGAGATGGCGGGGCTTCCGGCATCGGATACCAGGGCGCAGGTTTCGCCCCCGAGAATCCGGTCCAGAATCTTTTCACCCTTGAAGGACTTGTTGTGTTCATAATAGCTTACCAGGGGCTTTTTCAGCTCCAGGTGGTTGAGAAGCTTTAAAGTGACCCGGGTGTCCTCGGCGGCGATGAAATCCGCGCTTTCCAGGGTTTCCCGGGCACGCTTGGAGATATCCCCCAGATTGCCGATGGGCGTGGGGACAAGGTAGAGCATTCCAGCCATACTGGCCTCCTTATAAAAATCACAGATGATACATGCTGCGGTAGTCTTCCGTGGGGTTCCCCGCCCCATCCGTCAGAGTTATCTCCCGGATGGCAAGGCCGGGCTTCGCACCCTTGCGCAGCCGGACAAAAATCATGGCGATGTCTCCCCCGGGGCGGTGGCGCACCAGGGTGAGGACCTTCCCCTCCAAACGGAATTTCCCGCCGACGGACAGGATTTCCCCCAGCCGTTCCGGCTTGTGGACCAGAAACAGGTCCCCGCCGTATTTGAGCCCCCAGGCAGCGGCGGACAGCAGGTCTTCCACGGAGCAGCAGTCCTCGTGCCGGGCAAGGGGATTCTGCCTTGCCCGGGGTCCCCCGGAAAAATAGGGGGGATTGGAAACGACGGCGGAGAAGGTGCCCGCCGGAAACAGGGAGGGCAAGCGCCGCAGGTCCGCGCATATACTTTCCATGCGGTGCTCCAGCCCGTTCCGGCGGATGTTTTGGATGGCTGCCAAATGGGCCCGCTCCGTCAGCTCTACCCCGGTGACGCGGCAATTTGCATCCCGGGCGCAGAGCAAAATCCCCAGGGTGCCGCAGCCGGAGCCCAGGTCCAGAACCTTCGCGTTTTTGGGCAGACGGGCAAACCAGGCAAGGGCCATGGAGTCGGTGCTTAAAGGGAAAGCGCCGGAGGGGATATCCAGCGTAAAGCCATTGAACAGTGTTTCCAAAGAATCCTCCCTATAAAAACCGGCCTGCGCTTTTGATGAGCGCAGGCCGGGGGTGTTCCGAAGAATCAGCCTTCCTCGATAGCTTCAGCGGGGCACTGATCGGCGCAGGAACCGCAGCTGACGCAGACGTCAGGATTGATTACGTACTTGTCCTCGCCCTCGGAAATAGCCTCGACGGGGCACTGCTCAGCGCAGGAACCGCACTTGACGCAAGCATCGGTAATGTTGTAAGCCATGAAAAATACCTCCTATCATTTTTCGAGTCTGCATTACAGATAATGCATGTATATTCTAGCATGGATTCTAAAAAAAGCAATTCCTTTTTTCGCAATTTTTTTATTTCCGTATATTTCCTCCCCCGGCTGGCGAAACTAGGGGCCAAAGGGGGGATACCATGCGATACGGTGCCCAGGTGGGGGAGCTGATTCGGCGCTCCGGGGGAGAGGCGCGGCTCTTGGGCCACAGCTATGTGGGCTCAGTGCATCTGCTGCTGGCCCTGTGCCAGGAGCCCGGGGGCAGCGCCCAGATCCTCCGGGGGCTGGGGGTGGAGCCGCGGTTTTTAAGGGAGCTTACCATGCTCCTGTATGGCTTCGGGAGGCCGGAAATGCCCCTGCCCCAGGGGCTCAGCCGGGAGGCCAGGCGGATTCTCTATCTGGCCGCCCGGGAGGCAAAGCGCCAGGGAAAGCGCTCGGTAGAGCCGGCCCACCTGCTTCTGGCCATGGCCCGGGAGGAGGACAGCGGGGCGGGGCTGCTGCTGAAAACCTGCGGTGTGCGCCCGGATACCCTGTTTACCCATACGCTGCAATATTTTTTTGACGTTCCCCAGGGGCGGAACGGGAAGAAGGAGGGGACCAGTACGAAGCTATTGGAGCAGTTCAGCGAGGACCTGGTGCAGAAGGCCATGACCATGGACCCGGTGATTGGAAGGGACCGGGAAATCGACACGGTGATTGGCATTCTGTGCCGGAAGAACAAGAATAACCCGGCCCTGATTGGAGAGCCCGGGGTGGGGAAAACCGCCATTGCCGAGGGCCTTGCCCAGCGCATGGCCATGGGCACCGTGCCGCCCCAGCTCAAAGAAAAGCGGCTCTACAGCCTCAACATGGCAAGCCTGGTGGCCGGGACCAAATACCGGGGGGAATTTGAGGAGCGTCTGCGGGACGTATTGGCGGAGATTCGCCGCAGTGGGGACGTGATTCTCTTTGTGGACGAAATGCACACCATCGTAGGGGCCGGGGCCGCGGAGGGGGCCATTGACGCGGCCAATATCCTAAAGCCCGCTCTGGGCCGGGGAGAGGTGCAGATGGTGGGGGCCACCACCCGGGAGGAATACCGGAAATATATTGAAAAGGACGCGGCATTGGAGCGCCGGTTCCGCCCGGTTCCGGTGGCGGAGCCCGCCCCGGAGACGGCGGTGGAAATTCTGAGGGCCTTAAAGCCCGGCCTGGAGCGGCACCACCGTCTGCGGATTACGGAGGATGCGCTCAAAGAGGCGGTGCGGCTCTCCACCCGGTATCTGCCGGACCTGTACCTGCCGGATAAGGCCATTGACCTTTTAGACGAGGGGGCGGCCCGGGCGAAAATGGAGGAGCTGGGCGGCAGGTCCTCCTCTGCCCGAAAGGCCCTGGAGGAGGAGCTCCACGAGGCGGTACGGGAGCGGCGGTTTGAGCGGGCGGCGGAACTAAGGGACAAGGTCCAAACCCTGATGGAGCGGACCGCCGACGGAAAGCGGCCCCGGGCCGTGACGGCGGCGGATATCGCCTGGGTGGTCTCCGCCCGGACGGGGATTCCCGTGGGACGGCTGACGGCTCTGGAGCGGGAACGGCTGCTGCATTTGGAAGAGCTCTTATCCGCCCACGTCATGGGGCAGCCCAAGGCTGTCCGCACCGCGGCGGAGGCGGTGCGGCGGGGCTTTTCCGGCCTGCGGGACCCGGGGCGGCCCATCGCCTGCCTGCTGTTTGCCGGGCCCACAGGGGTGGGAAAGACGGAGCTGTGCCGGGCCCTGGCCACGGAGGTCTACGGAAGCGTGGATGCCATGCTGCGGCTGGACATGACGGAGTATATGGAAAAGCACTCCGTCTCCCGGCTCATTGGAGCCCCTCCGGGCTATATCGGCTACGACGAGGGCGGGAAGCTGACGGAGGCGGTGCGCAGAAGACCCTACAGCCTGGTGCTCCTGGACGAGCTGGAAAAGGCCCATCCGGAGGTACTGGGGCTGCTGCTGCAAATTATGGAGGAGGGAGAGCTGACGGACTCCACAGGGCGGAAGGTCAGCTTTAAAAACACCGTTGTGGTCATGACCTCCAACGTAGGGGGCAGCAGCAAAAGCGAGGGCCTGGGCTTCTGCGCGGAGGGAAGACAGGGGCAGTTTGCCGCGGCCCTGCGGGAACGGTTTACCCCGGAGTTTCTGGGGCGGCTGGACGGCACCGTGTTCTTTGAGAGCCTGAGCAGCGGGGCTATGGAGGCCATCGCCGGGAAATACCTGCGGCAGCTTCAGGCAAGAAGCGGCCAAAGCGGCATCCAACTGGTGCTGCCCGCCACCCTTCCGGCCTTTCTGGCCCAGGGCTGCGCGGGGCAGGATGGGGCCCGGCTTCTGCGGCGGCGGGTGCAGACGGAGGTAGAGGACGGCCTGGCGCTCTTCCTTCTGCGCTGTGCCAAAAAGCCGGGACGCATCCGCCTGCGGCTGGAAAACGGAACGGTTACCTTCGGCCTTTAAGGAAAATATGGAAGACCGGCTGCCCAAATACAGACTTTAATCGAACACTTGTTTTAATATTTCGAGAAAAAATAGGATTTTTATGCCCGTTCCCAGAGGATCGGCCAAAAAGTGATTGATTTTTTGGGGAGAAGGCGGTATACTGTACGAAATGGAGTAAAGTGGTAGCTTATGGTAGAAAAGGGTAGGAGGTGAGACTGTGATTGGCAAATACGCGGCCCGGATGGACGACAAGAATCGTCTGGTTGTTCCGGCGAAGCTCCGGCAGGAGCTGGGAGAGCTCTTTTATGTGACATTGGGGGTCAACTGCGGCCATCGCTGTCTCACGGTCTACACCGCCGCCGAATGGCAGCGGCTCAGCGATAACTTTAATGCCCTGAGCCTTTCCCAGCGCTCCGGGGCTACCAGTCTGATTTTTATGAACGCGGCGGAATGCTCCCCGGATAAGCAGTCCCGGGTGGGGCTTACTCCGTTCCTTCTGAATTACGCGGGCATCGACCGGGAGATTATGATTGTAGGCCGGGCCGGTCAGGCGGAAATCTGGGACGCGGAGGAATTCCGGCGCTTTGAGCAGGAGAACCTGAGTCCCGAAAAACTTTTGGCATCCTTGGAGGCAATCGGACTATGAGCGAATTTCATCATGTTTCCGTCCTCCTGGACGAGTGCATCGAGGCCCTAAATATTCAGCCCGACGGCATCTATGTGGACGGCACCCTGGGGGGCGCGGGCCACTCCTATCATATCGCGGAAAGGCTGACCACCGGCAGGCTCATTGGCATCGACCGGGACCCCATCGCCCTGGAGGCCGCGGGGAAGCGGCTGGAGCCCTTTAAAGACCGGGTGACGCTGGTCCACTCCAACTTCTGCCAGATGGCCAAGGTGCTGGATGATTTGGGCATTGCCGGAGTGGACGGCATTTTGCTGGACCTGGGGGTTTCCTCTCCCCAGCTGGACGACGGGGCACGGGGCTTTTCCTATATGGCCGACGCGCCTCTGGACATGCGCATGGACAGCGGGGACGCTTTGACGGCGGACACCGTGGTGAATACCTGGTCCTATGAGGAGCTGAAAAAGATCCTCTATGAATACGGTGAGGAGCGCTACGCCCCCGCCATTGCCGCGGCCATTGTGCGCCGGCGGGAGACGGCCCCCATCCGAACCACCCTGGAGCTGGTGGACGTGATTCGCTCCGCCATGCCCCCCGCGGCCCTGCGGGAAAAGCAGCACCCGGCCAAGCGGACCTTCCAGGCCATCCGGATTGCCGTCAACGACGAGCTGGGCTCCGTTTCCAGGGCCATGGAGGCGGCCATCCCCAGGCTGAACCCCGGCGGACGGCTGGCGGTGATCACCTTCCACTCCTTGGAGGACCGGATTGTGAAAAGCGCCATGGCAAACGCTGCCAAGGGCTGCGTCTGCCCACCGGAATTCCCGGTGTGCGTCTGCGGCCGGACCCCCCAGGTGACGGTTCTGACCCGGAAGCCCATTGTCTCCGGGGAGGAGGAGCTGGCCCGCAATCCCAGGGCCAGAAGCGCCAAGCTGCGGGTCTGTGAAAAACGGTAGGAACCGGAGGAGGAAATATGGACCAAAAACCGGTGATTCAATATGTGGGCCAGTTCTATGTCTATGGCAGCGAGGTCAAGGCCAAGAAAAAGAGCGAGCCCAGAAGACCCCTGCTTCCCCAGCTGAAAACGGTCCGGGAGCACAAGGTGTACATTGACCCCGTGGCCGTGGGCGGCATTGTTCTGGCCGTTGTAATGCTGGCGGCCCTGGTGGTGGGGGCCATTCGGCTGACCGCCTGCATGGCGGAGTATAACGCCGCCGAGCAGACTCTTACGGATTTGAAGCGGGACAACGCCCGCCTGGAGCACGCCTACCGGACCTCCCTGGACCTGGACGCGGTTCAGACCCGGGCCGAGGAGCTGGGGCTGGTGCCGGAAAGCGAGGCGGCCCACGCCTATATTACGGTAACGGTGCCGGAGGAGACCCACACGCCTACGGCATGGGAGAATTTTGTGTGGTTTCTGTCGGGACTCCTGGCAGGCTCGGAGACCGGGGAATAATTTCCGTACCCGGACATATCCTGAAAACGGCAGCTGCGAATGGGCGGCGAGGGGTTCCCTTGCCGCCCATTTCAAGACAAGGGCCGCCGGAAGGGGAAATGCCATGGGGCAGAAGAAGCACTATCGCCGGGCGTACATGGACAGCGCCCAGCACTGGCGCATCCGCCTGGCGGGCCTGTGCCTGGGGGCGCTGGCCTTTGTCCCGGTGGCGGCCAGGCTCTATGGGCTCATGGTGGTGGACTTTGACTACTATACCGCCAAGGCTCTGAACAACCAGACCCGGTCCACGGCGGCGGCCTCGGACAGAGGCATTCTCTACGACCGGAATATGAACATTCTGGCCTCCTCCGTGGGGGTGGAGAATGTGTACTTAGACCCCCATGAGCTCCGACAGTCCAAGGCGGATTTGGCCGCCCTTTCCGAATTTTTAGCGCCCCTGCTGGAAAAGGAGCCCCAGTGGATTCTGGAGCAGGGGCAGGACACCCGCCGCCGCTACAAGCAGGTGGGGGCTCGGGTCCCCCGGGAGACTGCCCAGGCGATTCGGGCGTACATCCGGGAGAAGGGGGTGTCCGGGGTCCATCTGGAACCCGCGGCCCTGCGGACCTATCCCTTCGGGAGCCTGGCAAGCCAGGTCATCGGCTTTACCAATGTGTCGGGCCAGGGCTGCGAGGGGGTGGAGGCGGCCTATGACAGCTTTCTTTCCGGAAAGCCCGGAAAGGTGATTACCACCAAGGGCAACAACGAAATGGATATGCCCTTTTCCTATGAAAACTTCACCGCCTCCCAGCCGGGATGCAGTGTGGTTTTGACGTTAGACACCACGGTCCAGGCGGCCTTAGAAAAGCAGCTCCAGGCAGCCATTGACCGGTATGACGTTCAGAACGGGGCCTTTGGCCTGGTGATGAACTGCAAGACCGGGGAAATCCTGGCCATGGCCACCCTGGGCGGCTTTGACCCCAACAACTACCAGACGGTCTTTGACGACGAAGTCCGGGAAGAATTGGAGGCGGAACGGCTGGGCTTTACACAGTACCCTGTGGACAGCCCGGAATATGCCCAGGGGAAGGATGCGTATCAGGAAAAGCTCAGTGCGGCGCGGCTGAAGCAGTGGCGCAACCGGGTGCTGTCCGACGGCTATGAGCCGGGCTCCACCTTCAAGGTGCTGACCATGGCGGCGGCCCTGGACTGCGGGGCCATCGACCTAAACACTTCCTTTTACTGCAGAGGGGCGGAACAGATTCCGGGGCGGTCCCAGCTGCTGCACTGCTGGCGGTCCGCAGGCCACGGGGCGGAGAAGACCCCCCAGGCCCTGCAAAACTCCTGCAACCTGGCCTTTGCCCACATCGCCTTAAAGCTGGGGGGCGAACGGTTTTATGACTATGTAAAACGCTTCGGCATTTTGGAGAAAACCGGCATCGACCTGTCCGGGGAGAGCAAGGGCGTTTTTTTTGACAAGGCATTGGTGACCAATACGGATAAATGGGGCACCGCCAGCTTAACCTCCGGCTCCTTCGGCCAGACCTTTAAAATTACCCCCTTGCAGCTGGTGCGGGCCATCGCCTCGGTGGTCAACGGGGGGAAGCTCCTGGAGCCCTATCTCGTATCCGAGGTGATAAACGCCCGGGGGGAGACGGTTTTCAGGCAGGAGCCCACGGTTACCCGGCAGACCGTTCAGCCCCAGACCTCCGAGACCATGCGCGCGCTCATTCGCTCGGTGGTGACGGAGGGAACGGCGAAAAACGCCAGCGTGGCTGGGTTCTCCATCGGGGGGAAAACCGGCACCAGCGAGAAAATCGACGTGTTTGATGAAAACGGCCAGCGAGTGTTGGATAAAATTGTTTCCTTTGTGGGGATTGCGCCCATGGAGGATCCGGAGTATATTGTATTGGCAGCCCTGGACACCCCGTCCCGGTCCACGGGAATTTATATTTCCGGCGGTGTCATGGCGGCCCCCACCGTGGGGGCGGTGATGGCGGATATCCTGCCGTACCTGGGGGTTTCCCAAAGCTACAGCCCGGAGGAGCTGCCGGGGCAGCGGATTGCCGTCCCGGACCTGGTGGGGCTGCCCCGGAAGGAAGCGGAGAAGACACTGAAGGACCTGGGGCTATCGGCGCGGTTTCAGGGGGACGGAGATACCGTCCTGGGCCAGATTCCGGCCCCCGGCCAGGTGCTGCCCGGGGGAAGCCAGCTGCTGGTCTACCTGTGCCCGCCGGAGGCACCGAGGACGGTTGCCGTTCCGGATTTCCTGGGGAAGACTAGGGCCCAGGCGGCCCAAATGGCGGGTAGGCTCGGGTTATACATCCTGCCCACCGGCAACCTCGGGACGGAAGGCAGCGTCACCGCCATCTCCCAGGAGCCCCAGCCGGGGACCCAGGTGGACGGCGGAAGCACCGTTACCCTGCGCTTTGCCGACCAGACGGCGAGAGATTAGTTTACGATAGAAATGAGGTTTACCCATGAAATTACGGGAACTATTGCAAAATGTGGAGGTTTTGGAGCTCCACGCAGACCCGGAGACGGAGATTACAAGTGTTGCCTACGATTCAAGGCGGATAGAAAAGGGCGGCCTGTTCGCGGCCATATCGGGCTTTGCGTCGGACGGCAACCGGTTTATTCCCATGGCGATGGAAAAGGGCGCGGCTGTTGTGGTGACGGCAAAGGCACCGGAGGGGGAAATTCCCTATGTTCTGGTCACCTCCGACCGGCTGGCCCTGGCCCAAATTGCCTGCAATTTTTATGGAAATCCCGCAAAGGCCATGACCTTAATTGGCGTGACGGGCACCAATGGGAAGACCTCGGTAACGCTGCTACTCAAAGCGGTGCTGGAAAAGGCGAGAAACGCCAAGGTGGGGCTGGTGGGCACCATGGGTAATCTCATTGGCACGGAGGCCATTCCCTCCGAGCGGACCACCCCGGAGAGCCTGGAGCTGCAGGCCCTGTTTGCCCGGATGCGGGACGCGGGGTGCGGGTATGCCGTCATGGAGGTTTCCAGCCACGCCATTGCCCTTCATCGGATTGGGGGACTATACTACGATGTGGCGGCCTTTACCAACCTGACCGAGGACCATCTGGACTTTCACAAGACCATGGAGGCCTACCGGGATACCAAGGCGGAATTGTTTACCAGGTGCCGTCGGGCGGTTATCAATGTGGATGACCCCTATGGGGAAAGTATGCTTCAAAAGGCCGCCTGTCCGGTTTTGACGGTTTCCGCCCACGGGGCGGGGCAGCTGCGGGCGGAAAACATTGCCCTCCACGCCCGGGGGGTGGAATTTACGGCGGTGTGCGGCGAGGAGAGGGTACAGGTCACTGTCCCTATTCCCGGCAGATTCACGGTGTACAACACCCTGACGGTTCTGGGCATTGCCAGGCAGCTGGGGATTTCCCTGGCCGAAAGCGCGGAAAGCTTAAAAACCGTTTCCGGGGTCAAGGGCCGGATTGAGGTGGTCCCTACCCCGGGGATGCCCTACACGGTGCTCATTGACTACGCCCATACCCCGGACGGGCTGGAAAAAGTTTTGCTTTCCGTGCGGGATTTTTGCAAGGGAAGATTAATCGCTGTCTTCGGCTGCGGCGGAGACCGGGACCCGATGAAACGGCCCATTATGGGGCAAATCGGGGTTAAAAACGCGGATTTCGCAATTATTACCTCGGATAATCCCAGAACGGAAGCGCCCATGGCCATCATAGAGGACATCCTCAAAGGGGTGGACCCCGCCCTGGGGGAATATACGGTGATTGAAGACAGGCGAAAGGCCATCAGATACGCTATGGACATTGGCAAAAAAGATGATATAATTGTATTGGCAGGAAAGGGCCATGAGACATATCAGGAGATCAATGGCCATAAATATCATCTGGACGAACGGGAAGAGGTCCAATCCTACCTGTCGGAATTGAGGAAGACGCATGAGTAAAATCACCCTGAAGCAGGCAGCCGACTGGTGCGGCGGCACTGTGGAAGAACAGTACGAGCAGATAGAATTCTTAGGTGCCAACAATGACACCCGCTCCTTGCAGCCCGGGCAGCTGTTCCTGGCCCTGCAGGGGGCACGGGACGGCCACGATTTTATCCCCGATGCCATGGAAAAGGGGGCGGCCGCCGTGCTTTGCACCCACAAGGTGGGGGACTACCCCGCCATTGTGGTGCCGGATGTCCGGCTGGCCCTGGGGGCCATCGCCCGGGGGGAGCGGCAGCGCCTGGGCATGAAGGTGGTCGGTGTTACCGGCTCCGTGGGCAAGAGTACCACTAAGGAAATGATTGCCGCGGTGCTGGAAAAGACCTACCGCACCGCCAAAACTCCGGTGAACCACAACAACGACATCGGCATGCCCATGGCGATTCTGGCCATGCCGGAGGATACCCAGGTGGCGGTGCTGGAAATGGGGATGAACCACTTCCGGGAGATGGCCTACCTGTCTGAAATCGGGCGGCCGGACCTGGCGGTGATTGTCAACATCGGCACGGCCCACATTGAGTTCCTGGGCAGCCAGAAGGGCATCCGCCAGGCCAAGATGGAAATCCTGGAGGGCATGAGCGACGACGGCGTGGTGCTGTTAAACGGGGACGATGCCATGCTGCGGGAGCTGGACCGGGAGCCGAAGCAAAGAACCGTCTACTTTGGCTCCGACGAGCGCTGCGCGGTGCGGTGCAAGGAGATTGTCAACGCCGCGGACGGACTGCGCTTCCGGGTGCAGTGGTCCGGGGGCAGCTTCTCCGTGATTATGAACCTGGAGGGTAAGCACTTTGTCAGCGATGCCATGGCCGCGGTGGCCGTGGGCCTGGAGCTGAGGGTGCGCCCGGAGGAAATTCAGAAGGGACTGAGGACCTTCCGGAATCTGTCCGGCCGTCAGGAGACCCTGCGTGCCTATGGCTACACCCTGATTAAGGACTGCTACAACGCGGGCCCCGAATCCATGGAGGCCGCGCTGATGGTCCTGGGGGAGAAGCCGGGACGGAAAATTGCCGTGCTGGGCGACATGCTGGAGCTGGGTGACCGGGCCGCGGCGGAGCACTACCGCATCGGCCGGATTGCGGCGGAGCGGGTGGACTTCGTGCTGGCCTACGGTGACTGCGCGGAACGGGTTATCGGCGGATGCATTACCGGCGGCATGAAGGACAGCCGGGCCTTGGCGTTTTCGGACCAGACGGCCATGTCCTGTGAGCTGCAGCGCATCGCCAAGCCCGGGGACGTGATTCTCTTCAAGGGCAGCCACGGGATGCACATGGAGCGTGTGCTGGATGCGTTTATGAAATATGAAAAAGACCTGAACGGAGGAGATCCCAAATGATCCGAGTAATTGTAATGGCAGTCATCAGCTGTGTGGTGGCCGCGGTGCTGGGCCACTTTCTGCTGCCTGTGCTGCGGGCGCTGAAGGCCGGCCAGTCCGTGCGTTCCATCGGCCCCACCTGGCACAACAACAAGGCAGGCACCCCTCTGATGATGGGACTGATGTTTATCGGAAGCACCCTGGTGTGCCTGCTGCTGAACCTGCCCAATACCCAGGAATACAGCGCCATCTATGTGTTCGTTCTGGCCTTCTGCTTCGGTGCCATCGGCTTTCTGGATGACTACTGCAAGGTCCGGAAAAAGCGGGACATGGGCCTGACCGCCATTCAGAAGTTTCTGCTGCAGGGTGCGGTATCCGCGGTATTCCTGTACGTGCTGTATATGGAGGGAATTTTAACCTGCGACCTGTATATTCCGTTTTTTAATGTGCGGTTCTATATTCAGCCGTCTGTGTATCTGCTGTTTTCCATGTTTATCATTGTGGGTACGGTGAACGCCGTGAACCTGACCGACGGCATTGACGGCCTCAGCGCCTCTGTGACCGTTCCGGTGATGGTGTTCTTCGCCGCCACCGCTCTGGCGGTGGATCGGGAGGAGCTGGCGGTGCTTCCGGCGGCCATGATCGGCGGCTTGCTTGCCTTCCTGGGCCTTAACTGGCACCCTGCCAAGGCCTTCATGGGCGACACCGGCTCGCTGTTTATGGGCGGCGTGGTCTGCGGCCTGGCCTATGCCCTGGATATGCCCCTGGTTTTGATTTTTGCGGGCTTTGTGTACCTGATGGAGACCCTGTCCGTGATTCTGCAGGTAAGCTACTTTAAGCTCACCCACGGAAAGCGGCTGTTTAAGATGAGCCCCATCCACCATCATTTTGAGATGAGCGGCTGGAAGGAAGAGAAGATTGTTCTGACCTTTGCGGGCGTGTCCGCCGTGATGTGCGTGGTGGCCTGGCTGAGCATCTCCGGGATTGTCGGCTGAGCAAGCGTTTAGGAAGGGAGTGTCGTATGGCAGGAGGGCTGCTTTCTGCCAAGGAGGACCGCCGGAACACCGGCGGGGAAATGGATAAGCCCTTCCTGGCGCTGACGCTTCTGCTGCTGGCGCTGGGGCTTGCGGCGCTGTATTCCGCAAGCTCTGCCCAAAGCGCCTACGATACCGGCTACGCCATCACCACCCGCTATTTACAGAAGCAGGCGGTGTGCGCCGCCCTGGGGCTCGGGGCTATGTATGGCTTCAGCCGGGTTCCGGCCCGGGTGTGGTATCGGCTTGCCTGGCCCGGCTATATTTTGAGCATTGTCCTTCTGCTCAGCGTACTGGCGGTGGGCCAGCAGGTCAATGGGGCCAGACGGTGGATTAACATCATGGGACTCCAGTTTCAGCCCTCGGAGGTGGCGAAATTCACCCTGATTTTGCTGCTTTCCAAGCTGACGAAGGACTATGGGGAGAACGCTTCCCAATTCCGGTATGGCGTGCTGGGCTTCGGCATGGCCATATTGGGAATCCTGGTGCCATTGGCGCTGGAAAAACACCTGAGCGCCATTATGCTTCTGGGCATGGTGGCGGTGGTGATGATGTATATCGCCGGGACGAACCCCAAGTGGCTCATATTGGGCATCGGGGGTGCGGTCCTGTTTCTGCTGGTATACATCCGTCTGATGGGTTACGCCGGTGACCGAGTCACCGCCTGGCGCAACCCGGAACTGGACCCCGGAGACACGGGGTATCAGATTTTGCAGTCTCTGTATGCCATCGGCTCCGGCGGTGTGTTCGGCCTGGGCTTTGGCAAAAGCAGGCAGAAGTATCTCTACCTGCCCTTTCAATATAACGACTATATCTTTGCCATTGTCTGCGAGGAGTTGGGGCTTGTGGGGGCCTGCGGAATCATCCTGCTGTTTACCCTGCTGATTACCCGGGGCTACCGCATCGCCCGTCAGGCACCGGACCGGTTTTCCACCGCTCTGGGTGCGGGGCTTGTGACCCTGATCGCTGTGCAGACCGTTTTAAATTTGTGTGTTGTCACGAATCTTCTGCCCTCTACGGGCATCGCGCTGCCGTTCTTCTCCTATGGGGGAACGGCCCTGGCGGTGAACCTGGGGGAAATGGGAATCGTGCTGAATATATCCCGCAGCGGGAACAAAAGAACCATCAGGAGGCAGTTACATTGAATCTGGTATTTACCTGCGGCGGCACCGCCGGACATATTAACCCCGCCATCGCCATAGCCGGAGAAATGCGTCGGCGGCACCCGGATTGCAAGGTGCTTTTTATCGGCGCGGAGGGCCACATGGAGGAGAAGCTGGTACCCCAGGCGGGCTTCGAGCTGAAAACCCTGCCGGGCTCCGGCCTGAGCAGAAAGAAAAATCTGGCGGGCCTCAAACAGAATGTCCACGCCGTCAACTGCGTTTTTCGGGCGGTGAGGGCCTGCAAGGAGATTTTTAAGGAATTCCGACCCGATGTCATCATCGGCACCGGCGGCTATGCCAGCTTCCCGGCTCTGTACGCCGGAAGCAAAATGGGCATCCCCACCTGCGTCCACGAGTCCAACGCCGTGCCCGGTGTGACCACCAAGATGATCGCCAAGCACGCTTCCCGGGTGCTGGTGGCCTTTGAAGAGAGCGTCAGCTACTACGATGACCCCGGCAAGGTGGAGGTCGTGGGCATGCCGGTGCAGCAGGGCTTTATCTATAACGACAAGAAGCAGGCCCGGGAACAGCTGGGCCTTACCGACGAATTTGTGGTGCTCTCCGCCTTCGGCAGCCTGGGGGCCAAGCACATGAACGAAATCATGGCAGAGCTCTTCTGCCTGGAAAAGGAGGCGGGCTACCCCTTCCACCATATCCACGCCACCGGCGGATTCGGCTGGGAGTGGATGCCGGAATTGGTAGAAAAGGACGGCGTGGACCTGCCCCATACCCCCAGCATCGATATGCGGGAGTATATCTACGATATG